>Ga0247841_10005931_pt1 | contig 19337 bp, 11 predicted proteins | sample LaCruzMarch2015__2_FD_192410 | JGI IMG/M metagenome (GOLD analysis project Ga0247841, IMG submission 192410) | Freshwater microbial communities from meromictic Lake La Cruz, Castile-La Mancha, Spain - LaCruzMarch2015_18m | ecosystem: Environmental > Aquatic > Freshwater > Lake | place: Spain... | reverse complement strand
GCCACACCTTTCACTTGCTCAATGAGGGCGGGCCGGTGATTCCGAACCAAGGCAGGGAGGTCGATCCCAAAGGCACCCAGCGCGATCCGAAAATCTTTTGGCATGAACCAACGAAGAAGTGGGTTGCGATTTTGTGGCTCGGGGAGACGAGCGGCGGGAAGGTCCGGTTTTTCAACTCCGATGATTTGCAGAACTGGACACCCACGGGCGACATTACCCGTAATTGGGCGCACGAGTGTTTCGATCTGGTGGAGTTGCCGGTGCTGGATGAGGCCGGCAAACCGCTCGGCGAGAAGAAGTGGCTCCTCTACGACGGGAGCTTCGATTACGAGGTCGGCTCGTTCGACGGCAAGATGTTCACCGCTGAGCAAGTCGTGAAGAACGACAAGCTCGGCGACTGGAATGCCGCGCAAACCTTCAATCACAGCCCGGATGGCCGCACGGTCATCATTGGCTGGCTGCAAAGGGGCGCTTTCTACACGAAGAAAATGCCGTTCACCGAGCAGCTCAGCTTCCCGGCCACACTCGAATTGCGGAAGTCCGGGGATGGTTACAACCTCTACCGGTGGCCGATCAAAGAAATCGAAACCCTCCGCACGCAATCCTGGAGCCTGCCCAAAGACACCAGCGTCGCCGAGGCCAACGCCAAACTCACCGCAGTCACACCCGAGTGCTACGACCTCACGATGGAGTTTGAACCCAAGGGCGATCAGGATTTGGTCATCAACCTTCGTGGCAGCGTCCTGACCTACAACCCAGCAAAAACGTCCCTGCATTTTATCACCCCGGAGAATGCAGCTAAGAAGATCGAAGCGGTTGGCAAGACTCCCGAGGAAATCAAGAAGCTGGGCATCGCCGAATACACCCTTCCAAATACCTTGAAAAATGGATCCGTCAAACTCCGCATCCTGGTGGATCGCGGTTCCTTTGAGATCTTCCTCAACGAAGGAGAAACCGTCCTGACCCACTCGGTGATTTCGGACCTTGATAATAAATCCATCTCGATCATCGGCGGCGACGCCGTCATCAAGTCCTTCGACATCCATGAGTTGAAAAGCTCGTGGCCATCGAACTAATCCGGCCTGAAGAATGCACGTCACCGCAAGTCTCCCATCAAAAAAAATCGCCCTTTCTATGCAAATATATACAATGAAAAAGTTCCTCATATTCGTCTCGATCCTGGCGGTCACAGCCGGAATCGCCCATGCCGCCCCTCCCGCACCGGCCGAACGCAAGCTCCCCATCACGGGCGATCTGTTGATCCTGCCGGTAGATAAACGCCCCAACGCGGACAAGACGGCGGATGCGGGAATGTTGGAGGTGTGGGTGGAAGGTAGCCTCATCCACCGTGCGTTTGCTATTCACCCTCGCAATGTGGCTGACGCCCAGTTTTGGGCCTTCCTCGATATGAAAGAATACAAGGGCAAGGAAGCGACATTACGGGTGAACGATAACAAACTGAATCCGGAGCGCGGTGCGGAAATTCTGAGCCGCATTGAAAGCAGCGACAAGATGCGCCACACGCAGCCGATCTACAAGGAAGGTGGTCGACCGCAGTTCCATTTCAGCCAGATCCAGGGCTGGAACAATGACCCGAACGGCATGTTTTATTCGGACGGCTTGTATCACCTGTCCTGGCAATGCAACCCGACGGAGACTTTTTTTGGTGGCTGGTATTGGGGCCATGCGGTGAGTGAGGATCTCGTGCATTGGCGGGAGGCTCCGCGCACCCTGCGTTCCAAAGGAGGCAATGAAAAAAACCGCTACCCCGGCATGGTGAACGGGCAGGCCTATTCCGGTGGCGCCGCCGTGGATGTTAACAATACTTTGGGCAAACAGGTTGGCGACCAAAAGACCATCGTGGCCACCTACACCGACTCCCCGTTCGGCGAGGGCATCGCCTACTCAACCGATGGAGGCTTCCGTTACACGGTCATGAACGACATCAACCCCATCATCGTGCATCCGAAGCCCGAGGGCTCAAAATGGAACGGCAGCTATGGTCGCGACCCGAAACTTTTCTGGTATGAGCCGACCAAGAGTTGGGTCATCGTCACCTACGTGATGGGCAAAGATCCCCACGCGTGCTCCGGGCACATGGCCTTCTTCACCAGCCTGGATCTGAAGAAATGGGAGCTCCAGTCGAAAACGGAAAAGCTTTTCCCTGAAGAAAAACAGGCGAACGGGGATGCCGACTATCATGAGTGCCCGGAGTTCGTTCAACTCCCCGTGGACGGTGACAAGAGCAACATGAAATGGGTGTTGATGGATGCCACACCCATCTACCAAGTGGGTTCCTTCGACGGAAAGACCTTCACTCCCGATCTCAAGGAATACCGCCGCAGTATTTTTGGCGGGCTGAAGGCGGGCCAGTGTTTCAGCAACGCACCCGATGGCCGTGCGATTTTCATGGTTTGGGTCACACAGGGTTTTGGGGAAAATGTGCCCTTTGCCAGTGGGTTCACCTTGCCGCTTGAACTGACCCTGCGAACCGCAGATGACGGGGTTCGGATGTATGCCAACCCGGCCAAAGAACTGGAAAAGCTCCGCGAAAAGGAAATCTTCTCCGCCCAGGACAAGAAAATCGGGGGCGCCGAGACCGTGTCCTTTGATGCCCAGGAACCACTGATCGAGGTGGTGGCCTCCGTCAAGACCGCGTCAAAGACCGGCACGGTCGAGTTGAAGATCGGTTCCACGAATCTCTTCTATTTTATCGAACAAAAACAACTCAGCGAAACGCCGTTTTTGCAGAACGTGAAGGACAAAGTCATCGTGCACGACAAAGAAGACGGCAAGATCGACTTTCGTTTCTATATCGACCGCGCCACCTATGACGTCTTTGTTGAAAATGGATCGGTTTATAAAATCGGCAGCCGTAAAATTAGTTCCGAAGCCGTCGGAAACATCAGCATCGGCCTGAAAGATGCGGAAGGCACAGCAGACCTTAAAGTCTATAAGCTGAAATCCATCTGGCCGGAGAATGTGGATACCCTAGTGTATTCGAACAAGAAATAGGGCAGCCGATCAACCTGCGTAACGTGACCCTGAGAACGGCGCCGTAAACCCAACGAATGAATTGCTGCCTCAATAACTCATGAATAAAAACTGCTCTGCGGGTCAACGAAGATGGAACGGAATACTCAGAAAAATGGTGGGGAATCGTAGTCGGAGAAATTCGACTTGGACTCACAGGTCACAGAAAAAATAGACACAATGACAACTGCCCTTCGCCCCGTGAAAAAAATTCTCCCAATCGTCGCCCTAGTGCTCGCACTTCCGTGCCTGCTTTCAGCGAACGTCGAACCCGCGAGATTGAGCTATGAAGATATCGTCAGTCGGCTCTATGACATGAAGTATCTGGCGACCAAGCCGCAGCTGGGCGAGAAGAGCGGGATGTTCTCCAGCTACGACCGCACTTCGAAATACAACGAACAGACCGGCCTCTACGAAAACTGGTTTTCCAATAACGATGACGGCTCAACGATCAATCCCGATGGGGTCATCGTGGATCTGCAAGGGCCGGGTGTAGTCTGGCGCATTTGGTCCGCTCAGCCTTTGGGCGGTGGAAAATGGAACGTTTATGTGGATGGTGAGGCGGAGCCCACGATCAGCAAGCACCTTGTCGATTTCTTCAATCTGAACCCAGCGAGCCCCCCGGAGATTCGAGCGGTTCCCGAGCTGTCGTATATGAAAGCCCGGGGCTGCAACACCTATATCCCGATCGTCTTCCAGAAATCCCTGAAGATTCAGGTCGAGCCGAAGTGGGGGAGATATTTTCACGTCAACTATACCCTTTTCCCGAAAGGGACCACAGTCCCTTCGACCACCGGAGTTGTTGCGGAGGAACAGATAACGGCTTTAAAGAAGGCCAATGATGTCTGGGCGAAACGCGGGCCGAACCTGTTTGTCGGCGAGAACGCGCAGAGCAAGGAGGTCACGGTTGAACTCGTGCCGGGTGAGGAGAAAACCGTCGTGAGTTATGACGCCCCTGCGGCGATTTCGTCATTCGTGATGAAGCGGCCGGAATGGGATCGTGAGGCATCGGTAAGGATTCTGCGTGAACTTGCGGTCAGCATGACGTGGGACGACGATCAGTCGCCGTCCGTATGGTCGCCGCTGGGTGATTTCTTCGGAACCGGGGCCGGCGAGAATCTGCATCGCACGATAGCCAGTGGCATGACCAAAGAAGGTTACTATTCCAACTGGTATATGCCTTTCAAAAAAGCCGTCATCAAGTTGAAGAATGAGGGCACAGAGCCCCGCACTCTCAGTTTTGTCGTTCACACCGAAGCGCTGAAGGAGAATGCGGACGATTTGTTGCGCTATCACCATAAGTGGCATCGGGACGACTTCTCCGGCTTTGATGAAGCCCGGTTATGGACGGACCGCTGGCCCGACTGGCCGGTGCTGAAGGTGGACGGAGCCGAAGGGCGATTCTGCGGGTTCACGGCCCATATGTGGAATCCCCTGCATGCGTGGAATTTCAAAACATCCGAACTGGGTGTCAAAAGTTTCCCTGAAAGGCTGAAAGAGGGAACGCCCAACCATTTCTTCTTTGCGAAGAAGGTCATCCCCAACAAATACTGGTGGGGTGAGGGCGATGAAAAATTCTTTGTGGATGGAGAGAAGATGCCTTCCACATTCGGGACGGGAACGGAGGATTATTTCGGCTACGCGTGGGGGGAGGCGGCCGCATTTGATTCCGCCCTGCATGCCATGCCTCGCAGCGGCGCCGCCGATGAGATCGGAAAGAGCGCCAATAAGGAAGGTCCGGGTAACACCAGCCATATCACCATGGCGCGTTGGCAGATTCCGGACAATGTTCCTTTTACCCAAAGCTTCGAAGCCGTTGTCGAGAAGTATCACGGCAACAACTGGCCGCTGCTGAACGCCTACGGTGTTAGCTGGTATCAAACGGCAGGCAAAGCCGACTATTACAAGGTGGTCCCAGTAAAGGACCGCGTGGACTATTATGTGCCAGCGAAATACAAGGACCCGGTGCCAGTGGCTAATGGCCGGCTGGAAGGGGAGCACTTGAGCCACATCGATGTGCTGCCCGGGACAATCGGCCCAACACGTCCGCAGGACATGAAAAAGTCCGGCGACGGATGGTCCAATAACGCCGAGCGCAGATGGCAGGTTCAGGTTCCACAGCATCGCTATCCTCTGTTTCTCCAGTTTGAAGTGAAGGAGGCAGTGAGCAAATTTTCAGTCGGTGCGACGTATGGTCCCGAAAATGGCATCTATGAATTTTACCTAGATGAGCAGAAGATTGGCGGCCCTTTCGATTTCTACGCGCCCGAATACCATCGGGAAAAAGACCAGGTGTTCCAGGTTCCGCTCAAGCCCGGCATCCATGTGCTGAAGGTGGTTGCGGTGGGTTGGAATCCGGAAGTGGAGAAGCTCAAGAAGGGGCTGAATTTCGGACTCGACTACATCCAGCTTGGAGACCCTGAGAAGTCATTTTGATGATGAGTAAATTTATACGTTTTGTCGTTGTCACAATCCTGGTTGTTCTGGCGGCCTGCGCTCAGGTATTGGCCTTTGACGCCAAGCCGAACGTCATCCTCATCTTCACCGATGACATGGGCTACGGCGACATCGGTCCATTCAGCGACAAATACAAGACCCCGAACCTCGACCGCATGGCCGGGGAGGGGATGAAGTGGACCAATTTTTATGTCAGTTCGGTGGCTTGCACGCCGTCGCGTTCTGCACTGATGACAGGTTGCTATGCGCAGCGAATCGGCATGGGCGGCAATGTTGTGTTTCCTGCAGATCAACGCGGATTGAATCCCTCCGAGATCACCATTGCGGAGGTGCTTAAAGCAGCGGGCTATGCCACCGGCTGCTTTGGTAAATGGCATATTGGGGATCAGCCGGAGTTCCTCCCGACGAAGCAGGGCTTTGATGAATACGAAGGCATTCCCTATTCCAACGACATGTGGAACGAAGCGGGCAAGCCCAAGGGAAAGAGGGATTATCCGCCCCTGCCTTACATGAAGCAGGGCAAGGTGATTGCACATATTCCCGATGGTGCGAGCCAGGCCGTGCTCACGGATGCGCTCTCGGATGCCACGGTGGACTTCATCAAACGGCACGCCAAGGAGCCGTTCTTCGCCTACGTGCCGCTTCCTGCGGTGCACTCTCCGTGGTTTGTGACGAAGGAACGGCGGGAGGCCGCAGGTGGTGACGATTTCGCCGCGCAGATCACGGAGGTCGATCAGTTCGTCGGCCGCGTGATGGATACGCTCAAGAGTCTGGGCATCGACAAGAACACGCTCGTTTTCTTCACGAACGACAACGGCGGTGGAGGGAAAACGTTCAGTGGCCCGCTGCGTGGCGGCAAGTTTGGGCCCACTTATGAAGGCCACATGCGAGTGCCGACGCTGGCCTGGTGGCCGGGCCGCATTCCTGCAGGACGCGTTTGCGCCGAGATTGGCACCAGTGCCGACCTCCTGCCGACGCTGGCCTCGATATCGGGGGGCGCTGTCCCGGCGGACCGGATCATTGACGGCAAAAACCTCAGCGATCTCTTGCTCGGAAAACCCGGGGCCACGTCTCCGCATGAGGTCCTCTTCTATGGCGAGGGCGGCGTGCGCCAGGGCCAGTGGAAGCTGGTGCGCTATCGGGTGAAAGCCGATTGGTTCGACGAACTCTACGATCTCCAAGCAGACCTCGGCGAAAAAAACAATCTCGCCGCGCAAGAACCCGAGCGGGTTAAGGCCATGAAAGCCCTCCTCGACGCGCACAACGCGGCGTTGAAAAAGAACGTTCGCCCGGCGGGGCTCGTTCAGAATCCGAAGCCCATCCTTTCCGACGCGACCGGAATCCCAACGCTCGCCGAGCTGCGCAAGCAGCTCGCTCGCAGTCCTGTGCAATGATGCAATCCACGCTCAGCGGGTCCATGGAGATCAACTGGAAGGTATCCTTCAAGGAATGATGCGGTTCAGCGCGTTCATTGCGCAAGCTCCCTGAAACTTGCCATCAAAGAAATTACTAGCTACCGTATGAAAAGATTTACACCCATGATCCGTCTCCCCCTCCTAGCAACCTTGCTTTTTGCCGCACAGACCGCGTTTCCTGCTGCTGAAGAAATCATCCTGGCGGATTTTGAAAGTGGCAGCTATGGAGATTGGAAGGTTGAGGGAACGGCTTTCGGCGAGAAGCCGTCCGATGAGAAATTTTCCGCTAAATCTGGAGTGTCCGGATTTTCCGGAAAGGGGGTTGCTCAGTCGAGCCCCAACCGTGACGTCAAACCAACCGGCACGCTCACCAGTCCCGAGTTCACGATTGAACGCGACTACATCAACCTGCAGATCGGTGGGGGGGCCAACAAGGCCACCACCGGCGTGAAGGTATTGGTGGAGGGAAAGGAGGTTGCAGCGGTCTCGGGGGGAAGGAGCAATTTTATGGATGAGACCAGCATCCCGGTGAAGGAGTTTCGGGGCAAGAAGGCGGTCGTTGTGGTCTACGACCAGGATCCGGGTTGGTGGGGTGTCGTCGCTGTGGACGACATCCGTCAAAGCGACGAGAGGGTCGGTTACGATCGCGTGGAAAAGAAAATCCCGGTGACTGGGAAACTGCTTCTCTTCCCTGTCGCAAAGCCGGGCGCGGACCGCAGCGTGGAGATTACGGATGAGAAGAGCGTAAAGATCCACACGCTCCTCGCGACCCTTGCTCAGAAAAAGGAGGATATCATGTGGTGGGGATATCTTGAGGTGGACGACTATATCGGTAAGACCGTCACGGTTTCGGTGAATCAAAAAGTCGGTGGTTCCTTACTCGATATGATCGAATGCGCCGATGAGCCACGAATGCTGCAGCCGAAGTATGGTGAAGCGCTACGACCTCAGCTCCGTTTCAGCCAATTGACCGGATGGAACAACGACCCGAACGGGATGCTTTGGGCGGACGGCTTTTACCATCTCTTTTGGCAGTGCAATCCTCTCGGAACCGCTTGGGGAAACATGTATTGGGGGCATGCGAAAAGTCCCGATCTCATCCACTGGACCGAGATGAAGCGCGCGGTGCGTTCCGGTCCAGGCAAGGCAAAACCGGAGCATCCTCTCCACCCCTCCATGGCCTTTGGCGCCTGCTTCTCCGGCGGAGGAAACGTTGATGTGCACAACACGGCTGGCTGGAAGACCGGCGACAAGGATGTGCAATTTCTCCTCGTCTCGGATATGAGCCGGGGTCAATCCATCGCCTACTCCACCGATGGCGGGGAGAATTTCAAGTTCTACGACAAGAATCCGGTGTTCACCCTGGATGGAAACGACGCCAAGCCCCTTTGGTATGAGCCGGGCAAGCACTGGGTGGTTGTGGTCTTTGATAAGAGGAAGGAGCTCGGCGATAACATTGCCATTTGGACCAGCCCAAATCTCAAGGACTGGAGGCATGAAAGCAATGTTCCGGGATTCCATGAGTGCCCGGAGATTTTCGAACTGCCTGTGGATGGCAATCCGAACAATAAGAAATGGGTGCTCGCGGGAGCGACCATGGACTACCTGGTGGGAGCATTTGACGGTAAGAAATTCACCCCTGATCCGCAGGAGAAGCAGACGCTCCTGACGAAGGCCAATGTTTATGCCGGGCAATGTTTCAGCAACGCACCGGACGGTCGAGTGATCTATATGGCGTGGGCGAAAGTCCCCATGGGCGATTCGCCCTTCAACAACGGCTTCTCAATTCCCATCGAGTTCACCCTCAGAACCGTTGCCGACGGGCGCGTGAACCTTTTTGCCAATCCGGTCAAGGAAATCGAAACGCTGCGTGAGGCGCCGGTGGTCGAGCTGAAAAATGTCGAGTTGAACGCCGCGAACCCGAGCCTCACCAAGGATCTTCCGGGGCAACTGATCGATGCCTGCATCACCCTCCGAAAGCAGGGCCAACCCAAGTCGGTGGTCATCACGCTCGGCGGATCGAGCGTGACTTACAATTTTGAAGCGGAAGTCTGCGGGACCAAACCGACACCGACGACCGACGGTAAGATCAAAATCCGGATTCTCATCGATCGCCCAACCATCGAGATCTTCGGAGGGGAAGGGTATTCGTATGATCTCATGAAACGACCCGACGCCGGCAAGGACCTCCGAAATCTCTCTATCAAAGCCGATGCCCCTCCAGGGAGTGGAGTGGTTGTGGATAGCCTCACCGTCTATCCGATGAAGTCCATCTGGATGTCCCGGGCGAAATAGGAATCCATAACTCCTCCATGAAAATTTTCCTCTAATGACCAGCGTCTTTGAGCATCGTAGCCATCCGGGGACCAGCTCCAGTCTGGTGTCGGCCCTTACCGTGCTGGCGGTGATACTCTGCGCGAGTGCCCACGGCTCAAGCACCCTGACGATCTCGGTCAAGGACAAGGTGCTCCATTCGATTGATCATCGTGTCTTTGGTCAGTTTATGGAGCGGCCCGCCTTTGGCGGCGAAACCGGTCCCGAGGCAGCAGTTGTTCCCGGCACGCATGAACTTCAGCCATTGGCCGGGCAATTGATCCGCGAGATGCGGATTCCTGTCCTCCGCTTCCCCGGTGGCACCGATGTGGATTTCATCGACTGGACCGACATGATCGACAATGCCCCCGGTCGAAAAGACGCGGGGCGGCCTCCTAGTAAAGGCTACCGGGGCGACGAAGTCAGCAATGCCTTCGGCTACGATGAGTTCCTGCAACTCTGCGAGCGCGATGGCTCCGAGGCGATTCTCGTTGTGAATTTGCGGGATGCGCTTTTGCAAAAGAAGCCCGTTGCGGAAGCCGCCGCGCATGCCGCCGGCCTGATCGCCTACTGCGCGGCACCGCTCGACCGTGAACTCCCCGGCAATCTGGCTCTATGGCCGAAACTACGCGCGCAAAATGGACGTTTGAAACCCTACAAGGTCGAATACGTGCAGATCGGCAACGAAACTTGGATGTTCAATCCGGAGGCCGAGAGGCAATTGGGCAAGAACTCCGTGCAGCATTGGCAGCATTGCCTGGAAGCCTACATCGACGCCATCCACGCGGCGCATCCTGATGCCAAGTTTATTGTCGACGCCTTCCCTTGGCCGGTCTCGAAGGCCATCCATGAGAAGTATGGTGATCTGATCACAGGCTACGGCGTGCATATTTATCATCCCTGGGGCATTCCGAAGGTGCTCAAGGGGGAGGAGTTGATCGCCCGTTCCAGTCTCACCCAGGAAGAGATCTGGAAGGCATGGACGGTGACGCCGAGGGTGGATGCTCGCGGACAGGCCGTGATAGAGGATGGTCATCTCGATCATGTCCGCCAATTCGGAGGCCGGGTTGCAATGACCGAGTGGAACTGGAACGGCTGGTGGGGGCCTGGCGATGATAAGAATAAAATCGCCCTCGACTCCCAATACGCCCGGGGAATCGGTGCCGCCTCGCTCCTGCATGCCATTCTGCGAAAGGCCGACCTGATCACACTGGCGACACAATCGATGCTGGTTGGGAAAAGATGGCAGATCACAGCGATCCGGGTGGATCCGGACAACCGTGTGCCAGCTTTCATGATGCCCAGCGGGATGGTCACCAGCCTCTATTCCCAAAACTCCGGAAATGAGTTGCTGGCTGTCGAGACCTCCGGGGCAGAGTTTTACAACCAGCCGTTCAAAATGAGCGGACTCGAACCCAACGAGAAGATCGCCTGTGTGGATGTCCTGGCGACCAAGGACAAGGGAAAGCTGGTCGTCCACATGATCAACCGGCGGTTTTCCGGCGAGCAACAGGTCACGGTCGATTGCAAGGACTTCAACCTCAAGCCGCAGGAAATGGAGATTGTCGTCATGGAAGGCCGCCTGACGGATCAGCCCGGTGAAGGTGAATCGCTGGCGCCAGCACAAATCTATCAGCGAAAAATTCCGTTTGATGGGGAGCTGCTCACATTGACCCTGCCGCCTCGCGCCATCGTATTCGCAAAATTCTCACTCCGGAAAATGCCTGACTGACTGAAAACCACATGACACTTTATTTCCGAATCACACTTTGTTCGATGGCGGCACCTGCAATCCCAAATGGAAGATTCTCGGTGATGGGTGGGCGGTGGAGTTGCCGGTGATAAATGCCTGACAAGACCCGAATCCTATGAAATACCTAATCACCCTTACGGCCAGCCTGATGGCCTTCTCCGCAACGCTGCTCGCCGACGTTAAGCCGGCCAATCTTTTCAGCGACAATATGGTTCTCCAGCGCGATATGAAAGTGCCCGTCTGGGGAACGGCCGATCCCGGGGAGAAAGTCACCGTCGAATTCAACGGACAAAGCGTTTCGGCAACTACCGGGACGGATGGAAAATGGAAGGTCGAACTGGCTCCGATGAAGGCCAGCACGGAACCGATGGTTCTGACTGTCAAAGGCAAGAACACTCTGACCGTCAAAAACATTCTCATCGGCGATGTCTGGTTCTGCTCCGGTCAGTCCAACATGGGCTACCCCCTCGAAAAGGATAGCCTCGCCGCCACCGAAATCCCGGCATCCGCCAACCCGATGATCCGCCTGCTCCTGGCGGACTGGCAGAGCTCCGACACTCCGTTGGATTCTGTGAAATATTCGGACAGGAGAAAGGGAGACATCTGGCTCGAGGCCGCACCCGACACCGTCGGCGGAATGAGCGCGGTCGCCTATTGGTTTGGCAAGGAAATCCAGAAAAGCACTGGTGTTCCCATCGGTCTGATCCGATCCGCCAAGGGAGGATCTCCCATCGAAGCCTGGATGCCCAAGGAGGTTCTCCTTGCCTGCGATGGAGGCCGGGAGGTGTGGGACAACTACCAGGAAGCTTTGAAGGTTTTTCCGGAGAAAAATGCGGCCTATCAGATCCAGTTGAAGGAATGGGAGGAGAAGACTAAGACGGCCAGCCCCGAGGAAAAGAAGCTTATTAAAAGACCAGTCCCCCCCTATGGTCCAACCGATCCCAACCATCCATGCGGCCTTTTCTACGGTTCGGTGAATCCCTACACCCCAATGGCGATCAAAGGGGTGATCTGGTATCAGGGGGAATCAAATGCCTGCTCGCCGATGGCCAGCGCTGTCAATTACCACTCGCTTTTCACTGGCCTGATCAAGTCCTGGCGAAAGGAATGGGGGCAGGAAAATCTTCCGTTTCTGTTTGTGGAATTGGCTCCCTATCGCGTGATGTCACCCACCCCGGAGGATTCCGTGTGGTCCCGTGTGCGTGATGCCCAATTTAAAGTGCTCTCGCTCCCCCACACGGGGATGGCCGGCATCCTCGACTCGGGAGATGAAAAAGACATCCACCCGAAGGATAAGAAGCCGGCAGGTGAACGCCTCGCGCAATGGGCAAAGGCGAAAATCTATGGCATGGATGTGGTTCCGTCGGGGCCACTCTATGAAAGGATGGAGGTCAAAGGCGACAAGGTCGTCATCACCTTCCAACATGCCGGAAAAGGCCTCGAGGCCAGAGACCTCACCCTGATCGGCAACCACCAATTGTCGAAGGACAAACTTCAGGGATTTTCGATCTGCGGAGAAGATAAGAAATTCGTCTGGGCAGACGCGCAAATCACCGGTCCCAACCAAGTGACGCTTTCCAGTCCTGAAGTCAAAGCCCCGGTCGCCGTGCGCTATGCTTGGTCCAGTTTCCCGCTGTGCAACCTCCTCAATAAAGACGGTTTCCCCGCTTTTGCGTTCCGAACGGATGATTTTTCACCCGATGGGACAAGGACCCCCAAGGTCACGGCTCCGTCCAACATGAATACTTATTAAAATGAACACTGCGAAAATCCGTAAACCCTGCAATTAAACCTATATGCCCTCTGCAATCCTTGGCGTGGTCTTTCACTGGCTCGGAGGCCTTGCCTCGGGGAGCTTCTACGTTCCCTACCGTGGCGTCCGCAAATGGTCTTGGGAAACCTATTGGCTGGTCGGAGGCTTCTTTTCCTGGATCATCTGTCCGTTCCTTCTTGCCTCCATCCTGACCAAGGATGTCTTTGGCGTGTTGGGCAGTCAGTCGCTTTCCACTCTCGGTTGGACATTCCTTTTTGGTGCTCTCTGGGGGACTGGCGGCCTCACCTTTGGCTTGGCCATGCGGTATCTCGGAATGTCGCTTGGCATGGGGGTGGCACTTGGGTATTGCGCGGCATTCGGCACCCTTCTTCCGCCAACATTTAAGCTCATTTTCCCAGAAATCCCAGTGGATGAGACGATCACCCAGATCGCCTCGACTGTCCCCGGTCAGGTGACGCTTTTTGGCGTCGCGGTCTGTCTCCTGGGCATCTTCATTGCGGCCCTGGCAGGGGCCACCAAGGAAAAGGAGATGCCGGAGGAAGAGAAACTGAAGACCATCGCCGAGTTTGATTTCAAGAAAGGCATTCTCGTCGCCACGTTCTCCGGGGTGATGAGCGCGTGTTTCAGCTTCGGTCTTACCGCAGGAAATCCCATCGCCACAGCCTCGGTTGCAGCTGGAACCACAGCGATTTGGTCAGGACTCCCAAAACTGATCGTCGTGATGCTCGGCGGATTCACGACTAATTTCATCTGGTGCGTGGCGCTGAATCTCAAAAACCGAACAGGATATCAATACTTGGTCAGCCATGTCCGCGAGGAACATGCAGGTCATGGCGGAGCAGGCAGCGGTGAGCATGGCCCCTCCACTGTGAAGCCCGACGGTGGTAGTCAGATCGACTTGAAAACACCGCTTTTTGCGAACTATCTCTTCTGCGCGCTGGCCGGCACCACTTGGTACTTTCAATTCTTCTTCTACACGATGGGCGAGACCCAGATGGGGAAATTTGGATTTGCCTCCTGGACCCTTCACATGGCCAGCATCATCATTTTCAGCACGATGTGGGGGTGGATCTTCCATGAATGGAAGGGATCGAGTCGGAAGGCTCACGGTCTGATCGCTTCTGGCATCGCCCTACTGATTTTATCCACCGTCATCATAGGCATCGGCACCTACATCAAGGGCACCACCAGTGGGCATTAGTCGAAAAACACCCAATGAAACTCTTCCTCTCTCCTTTTCTTTGGCCTCGACTTGGGATTCGCCGCTACTGAACAGCCGGACTCAGCCCTAGCCGTGAACTCATTGCGCTGCAAGTATGTTGTGAAACCACTTGGTATTGACGCGCAAAACCCCGTCTGAGCTGGGGCATTGAGTATAATGGCGGTAACGAGAGGGGCCTCAAACAAACCGCTTGCCAGGTCAGACCCATTTTCGATTACCTCAAGCACTGGAGCCAATCGGGGGAACCGTGAACTTGAACGGTAAGTCCGAGGGCGAGGCCGGCACGCATGGAGTCGGTGCCCTCACGTTGTCGGCGACATCCAGATTGGACTTCGGGGCCACTTCTGGTGGCAACCTCATCCAATTTGCAGGCTTGGGAACGCACACGGGCGCAATTCTCCAGATCACCAACTGGGAAGGAACTCTTGGAGCTGCAAATGGAACCGATCGCCTGCTCTTCGCCGGTGCCGGAACGGATTTCACAAGCCGCTACGATCAGTCTCAAGCCTCCTTCAACAGTAGCCTCGGCTACGGCATTCAGAATTACAGTGGTTTCTATGAGGTTTATGGAATTTCCGCCGTCCCCGAAACCGGCACCATCGCTGCCGACCCCGCGCTCCTCGGCTTCGTCGCCTTCCGCGAACGCAAACGCCTCGCTTCGATCGTCCGTATAAACAGACCCGCAGGAAAAATCATCTTGTAGATTTGGCGCGCCTCTTTGGGGGGGGGCGGCGGGGTCTTTGCTTTTTGAACGGGAGCGCTCGCTTCCATCGTGCGGCGAGCCACCAGGTGATGGCACTGCGCATTCTCCTGAATAATTATAATTGAGCGGGAAAAAAAGACCGCTTGCGATCGCGTGGTCCGGTCGCAACGACGGATAAACTTCCGGCTTCCACAAGCTTGGAGAGCCGATCCCGTGTCGCCCGTGGAGTCAGAGCAATCCGAGCGGCAATCCGGGCGGGACTGTAACCAGAACCGCCGGTGGGTGCGGGAGCTCTTCTTTTCTCAGGCTTCCGCACGCGTTCTGGCGGAGAACGTCCCTAACGCATTTTCGTTCAGCTTCTGTTCAGCCGAACCGGTCTGATGGGAGCTTTGCGCCCCCAATCCCCCGCACTGCTCGCCGCAGGGGCGTTCGGGGGGACTTTATTCTGCGACTCTGTTCTGACGCATCTCAAGATGATGTGACGGTCTCCTTTTTGCCCTTGACTCAAAAAGCTCCATAGCGGTCCTGGGGGAGTTGATATCACTTTCCGAGCACTCGTGTGGGGAATCTGGAGACGGATGATTTAAGCCGCTAACCAGTTCTGAAGAACTGGTGACGCAAGACTTCAGCCCGCTTTCGCGGGCCGGGTCTCGAACGGTGAAGAAAGGGATTTTTTGTCTTTTGATTCTCGTTTTCGATTTTGTCGATTTCTGAGGCACCAGAGGACAGAAACCCAGGGGAAGCGGAGAAGTTTTCCGCGCCCCTATCAACAAGAAAGAACAGTATGCAACACAAACGCATCGAATTCGCAGCAGATGCTGCGGAACAAACCACCACAACCACAACATCACCCAGCACCCCTTGGAAAAAGGAGCGCGAGAGCCGCTACCAGGATCTGGTGTTCAAGCCGGAATACGCCGATAGAAAATTGCGTTTTCCGCTGGGCCAGACATGGATGAGGATCCTTCCCGCGCTGCGGGGCAGCGTCAACGGATGGATGCTCGGCATCCACGCGCTTGAGTTCGATGGAGGGCGCTTTGCGCACCCCCGGACGCTCAAAAAGAACGCTAGGTGTGCGTTCGACCATGCCTACAGCTGGGCCAACGCCAACGCGCCACAGTCGCTCTACTCCAAGGCCAACCGCCAGGGAGTGCGGCTTCTGACCAACCCCTTCTCGGCCTTCTGGGCCGCCGTGGAGGAGGACGGTCGCACCGTGGCAAGGCTCTTCTTCGGGAGCGCCTACGATGGAAGCCGTGGTGGAGTGCCGGGCCTGGGCTGGCAGATCTACCAGATGAGCCAGCAGAGGGACGAGAAGGGCACCCTCGTTGCCGATCCGGCACATCCAACAAAGGGAGGGCTCGTGGGGGTCGAAAAAGTGCAGACCAAGGGGGCTCAATACCCGACCTACCGGCTCCAACTCGGACGCCAGAACGCGCCGGCGGATGAGGCCATCGTGAAGATGGATGAAGCGGAGCTGGGCGCCCTCGTTCCTCTTGAAGACACGATCCGGTTGCTGACACCCGAGGAGGAGTGGGAGCGCCTCACCAAGGTGATGGCACCAGCAACCGTGGAGCAGATCCGGGCGGGGCTCGGTAGCTGAGGAAAAACGGGGGGAGCAGGAGTCGGAGGTTTCACCGGCTCCTGACTCCTCTTCCCGATCGATCACATGCACAATAATCCGTTTCTTTTCCGATTTATCCGGGGCCCGCCTCAGCGTTTGGTTTTTTGGTTTTTCTGTTGAAGCCGGAAGGGGGAGGGGGAGTCATTGCCCTCCTCCCTCCCCCTTCCTGTGCAACCAACCCCCTCCCTCCTGCTAGTTCGGGGGGAGGAAAGAAGGGTTCACTGAACTGCTTATTGGGATGGAATCATTGGCAGAGCCCCAGTTCTGGAGCCGTCTTGACGAATGAGTTAAGCGGTTTGCTCGCTGAAGAGGGATCGGCGATTACGCACCGAATTGTCTGCGCAATTCGTCCGATTGAAGTTGGAACTTTTTCGGGTTGAGCTTTTTCAGTCGCGTGAGGTTTTCAAGCTTCCAGCGGATGGCCGGCATCTGAGCAAGGTGCCCACATTCCACCAATTTCCAATCTGGCTCCCCTGCAGCAAGACCAATGAGAAACTTCTTTTGTGGTTTCGTGAAGGCAACGAAAAGCTCCGCTCGCAGGCGCTCCCGCGTGGCAAGCAGTTCCTCAAGAGAAACGTCCTCGCGAGTCATTCCCTGTAGTTCGCTTTCGTAAGGAACAGTCAGGTTAAGGTCTCGGGAAAAGAGGACCTCATGGATCGGGCGGTTGTGGCCGGCGAGGTAGCAGACGAAACACTCGACGACCTCCGGGGTTAGCCCCGTGGTTTGAAAGAGCCCGCGAACATCAAAGAAATCCCGCGGATGTTGGCGATCCAGGGCTGCAACGAGCTTGCTACCATACAATTCTGGCTCTGCCAGAACGGGCAACGAAAGGTCGGTTGTAAAAAGCTCCGCAGCCGAGCTCGCGAGGCTGCGCGTTTGAATCGGCAACACCGTGCCCCGAAAGACAAAATTCACTTCCACCTTCACCTGGCATTTACCCCGCTGCACCATGATCTTGACCTCGTCCCCGGCATTGGTACGCAGGAACGCTGATCGGATTCCGACGGCATCGAGCCGCCTCTTGCACTCCGCCAGCGCATCCGAAATCTCCTTCATAGCCTCAGCCCGGTCCGGCGTGTGGTCGGCGTAAACAACGTCGATGTCCACCGAGAGGCGGGGCATGTCATGCACGAAAAGGTTCAGTGCTGTGCCTCCTTTGAGCGCAAAGCGGGGGGAGCAAAAAACATGCGGTGCTGTGTCCAGCAACAAGCGAACCGTATCGACGTAGAATTTGTCCATTATGGCTTCAATGTCAGGGTCGTGCCGTCCTTGAGCCGGGCGCTCCAGCGTCCTTTCCCAAGTTTTCCGGATTTCCGGGCGGCCGCGGCCCAATCCAGATTCAACTCCTCGGCCCATTGTACGCAAAGCCGGGCCACTTTCACCCGGAGGCAATTCTTGAGCAAGGTCGCCAGCACCTCGGCTCGCAGCGAGCGGACTCCCTCCATGATATTGCGTGCCTCTTCGATGCCTTGTTGCACGCCAACATCGCTGAGCAGTTCCAAAAGAGCGCGCTCAGGCACCGAGACAAGCGGGCCATCGGGTGTTTCCGGCAAGGGCTGAAGACCAAAACCGTCTGGCATTTTCGGGGAGAAGAGGGTCCTGGAGACGTAGTGGCATGGGAACCGACTTGTAAACCATTGCGGGAGACTTCGGCGCACATCGCCCCACAGGACGAGATGCTCGCGAGGCGACAGGTTATGGCGAACCCCTCTCCATGCCAGTGCCGTCTTGCCGCTCACGTGCAAACCGGGAACTCGTTTTGCGAGAAATTTGAGGCTGGCGTCACGCTGAAGTTCGTCATTTGGAAACATAAAGACGCCCCGCTCCAGCCGGTTCAGCCAGCCGCTATTCACATAATGCCAGGCAAGAGCAGATGAAACTCCCTTGGATCGGGCGGCGTGGATATCGAATGGGGTCCCACGCGGAATGCCCGTTTGGAGCGCTTTGAGTGGGTTTTGCTGCACAGGTAAAGCCATGTTTTATCTTCTAAACGATTCTCATGAGAAATGCAAGCCTGTGATTGAAAAACGAATTGATGTTAAAATATGGCTTTATCAAAGGCACATGTTTTCATGCATCTCGCTGGGGGCGAGGGCATAGTCGGCGGGGTCTTTCTCGTAGAGCGTCAATTCGCGGCCTTTTTGCACGACGAGTGCGCTGCCGTTGGGGAGTGAACCCAGGTCGGCTCCGCGAAAGCGTGGATAACGGTTTTGGGTGAGGCCTGCGGAGGTCATGACCAAACCCTGAGGAGGAGCAAAGGCATGGTTGGGAAGACGAAACCGTGGTGGTGCTGGCGCCGGCTGAAAACCCAGTGTTTCCACCATGCGGTCTTCGATGCCGCCGATATATTCAAAATACGCGGTGGTTTCCGGGCAATCGTTGCCGAAGAAGAACTTGGTGCGGCAGTTGTTGAGGAGGTGGTTGCGGAGTCCCTCGTTTCGGATGACGGAGCTGATTGCGCTGATTCCCTGGGTGGCCAGGATGCACATGCATCGAAACTCACGCGCACGGTCAAGGAAGTATGCGTCGCTGTTGGTTCCCTGGGCCGAAAGGGTCGTGTGGAATTCGTCCATCACAGCCAGGATCGGGCGGTGCCGGTTAATGGGGCGGCGCATCCCGTCTTCGACTGTGACAAGGTGATCGCGTTGGAGGATCCGGTCAAAAAACGCTTTCTTGATTGCGATCCGGAAGGGGGCCGCCGCCTGGCCGTAAATCACGGGGCTGAGGCTCACAAGAAGCAGCAGGCCCTCGTCGATCACGTCTTCCGGAGCGACCCTCCTCTTGCCGGGATGGTCCTCAAAAATATCGCGGAGTGCCGGCATGGAAAATTGGGCCAGGTAGTTTCGTGTCATGTTGGAAATAACCGCCCACGTGCGCGGGTTTCCCTGGACGACATCGCGCCGCACGTAGTCGAGGGTTTCCTCAAGCTCGCGCCGCCCAAGGTGGCCGCGCACGAACCCCTCCTCAAGGACCGCCCGCAGCTTGTCGCAAGCGGACTCGTCATCGCCCGGATCCTCGTCGTCAGAGGGGCTATGGGCATCCATGA
>Ga0247841_10005930_pt1 | contig 19340 bp, 18 predicted proteins | sample LaCruzMarch2015__2_FD_192410 | JGI IMG/M metagenome (GOLD analysis project Ga0247841, IMG submission 192410) | Freshwater microbial communities from meromictic Lake La Cruz, Castile-La Mancha, Spain - LaCruzMarch2015_18m | ecosystem: Environmental > Aquatic > Freshwater > Lake | place: Spain... | reverse complement strand
AATCTGATTTACAGAATATTAATGGCTGAGGTCCTCAATATTTTCACAGAAAACCGGAACAGGTTGGCGATGCTACCCGTTGGGGTCAACTGCGGAAAAAGGGGGTTTTGGCAGGACTAACTAATTATATTTGCAACCACGGTTGTAGTAACCGCGGTTTAAAAATAGGAAAGGATGAAATTTTATAATCGAGAATTGGAATTGGCTGAGTTGAAACGTATTCAGCTGCTTGCTTTTGAAAGTTCAAAGATGACTGTGGTTACAGGCAGACGCCGCATTGGTAAGACGAGCCTGATAGTGAAAGCGACGGAGGGAACGGCTACGGTCTATCTTTTTGTGGGTCGAAAAAATGAAGCAGTGCTGGTTGATGAATTTGTTCCAATTATTAGACAATCGCTTGATGTTTTCGTGCCGGATGGAATGCGTACGTTTCGTTCTTTATTCCAATATCTGATGGAAATTGGAATGCATCAATCCTATAATTTGATTATTGATGAATTTCAGGAATTCTACACGGTCAACAAGTCGGTATTCAGCGATATACAGAATTTGTGGGATCAGTATCGAAAAAAAACAAGGGTGAATCTGATTGTAAGTGGTTCGGTGTATTCACTGATGCATAAGATATTTCAAGAGGAGAAGGAACCATTGTTTGGCCGTGCGGACAACATCCTGAAGCTTTATCCTTTTAAATTGGATGCGCTGAAGGAAATCATGCGGGATTATGCGCCTTCTTATACGAACGACGATTTGCTGGCCATGTTTTGTTTTACGGGTGGTGTTCCCAAATACTTGGAGTTGTTTTGTGATAATGGGGCACTTACCATTCAAGAAATGATTCAGTTTATGGTGCGTGACAATTCGCCCTTTACAGATGAAGGAAAAAATTTATTGATTGCAGAATTCGGTAAAAACTATGCCACGTATTTCTCCATTTTGGATGCTATTGCAAATTCAAGAAACACGCAGTCCGAAATTGAATCGGCTTTGGGTGGCATCAGTGTGGGTGGTTATCTAAAAAGGTTGGAAGAAGATTACAACGTGATTGCCCGAACACGTCCAATCTTTTCAAAAGAGGGTTCGCAATCGGTTCGTTTTGAAATTGTAGATAATTTTCTGAAGTTCTGGTTCAAGTATTTTGACCGGAACCGTTCGTATTTGGAAATCAAAAATTTTGCGGCTCTTAGGAAGTTAATAACAGACGATTATACCACGTACTCTGGTAAAATGCTTGAAAAATACTTTATACAAAAAATGGCTGAAAGTTTGGAGTATCGTGAAATTGGTTCATGGTGGGAGCCGAGAGGCAATCAAAATGAATTGGATATTGTTGCATTAAAAACAGAGAAGAATCGTGCTGTTGTGGTGGAAGTAAAACGACTACGAAAGGAATTCAAACCGGAACAGTTGGCGGGCAAAATGAAACATCTTAAAGAGAAGGTGTTGCCTAACTATAAAATGGAGGCTGTTTGTTTTTGCTTGGAAGATATGTAACTTGTTTATCATTCCTTATCCTTGATGAATCAATTATAAAATGAATGTACTGATAACCGGTTGCCACGGCTTTGTTGGCACTAACCTTATAAACGCTTTGAAGGCAAGCCATACGATCTATGGTTTGGATATTGTTTCGCCCGAAAAGATAGGGGTTGAAAAGACATTTTCCTGGAAGGATTTGGAAGCAGGTGCGTTGCCGGAAGTGGATGTCATTATTCATTTGGCGGGGAAGGCGCACGATACGAAGAAGGAGGCAGAGGCTGGGGTTTATTTTGAGATCAATACGGGGCTGACGAAAAAAATATACGACTATTATTTAAAGGCTTCAGCAAGCAAATTTATATTTTTTAGTTCGGTAAAGGCGGCGGCTGACAGTGTTTTAGGTGAGGTGTTGACCGAAGAGGTGGTGTCGAGGCCGAAAGGGCCGTATGGGGAGTCTAAGATAGCGGCAGAGGCGTATATACTGGCGAATCTGCCTGCCGAGGCGGAGAAATCGGTGTACATCTTGAGGCCGTGTATGATTCATGGGCCGGGGAATAAGGGAAATCTGAATTTGCTGTATAGTGTGGTGAGGAAGGGGCTTCCGTGGCCGTTGGGGGCGTTTGAGAATAGGCGGTCGTTTACGTCGGTGGATAATTTGTGTTTTGTTATTGAGAAGCTGATTTCGAAGGGGATTCCTTCTGGTATTTACAACATTGGTGATGATGAAGCGCTTTCGACCAATGAGTTGATTGAGGTGATGGGTGGGGTGTTGGGTATAAGGAGTCGGATTTGGAGGCTGAATCGTGGGTTGATGGAGGCATGTGCTGCGGTGGGTACTTGGATTCATTTTCCGTTGAACAGTGAGCGGTTGCGGAAGCTGACGGAGAATTATGTGGTTTCAAATGAGAAGATTAAAAGGGCGCTTGAAATTGACAAGATGCCGGTGACGGCGAGGGAGGGGCTGGAAAAGACGTTGAGGAGCTTTGAAAAATAGTTTATTTTATTTGGGGAATTTCAAATTGGTTGGTATATTTGCATAATGTTATTTAATATTGTATTAATTGATAATTGCAACGATAAGGTTGATTGAGAATTAGCGATATACCCTTGACACCTACAACCATAAAAGAAATGAGATTCGATATAGAGCATATATTAAAAGAAGGTGAAGGTATTTCGGTAGAGTTTAAAAAATGCAGTCGTTCTCTACCCGAAAACTTTTTTGAAACAGTATGTGCATTTCTGAATAAAAATGGAGGTTCAATATTTTTAGGGATAAATGATGATAAGGTTGTAAAAGGAATTGAATCGCCGTTTATTGATTTGATATGCAAGAATATTGCAAATTCAAGTAATAATCCTCAAAAGCTCTATCCAACTTTTCTGATTGCTCCACAAATAATTGAGATTGGAAACGTAAAGATAATTCAGACATATATACCTGCCTCGTCGCAAGTACATCGTTGCAATTCGAAATATTATGATAGAAGCGTTGATGGCGATTATGAATTAAAAACCGATGAACAAATAAAAGCTGTTTATACCAGAAAAAATAATTTATTTACAGAAAATACTATCTTTCCATTTCTGTTCGAAAATGATTTTGAGCCAGGTATTGTAGATCGGGTTCGGCAAATGATACGTAACAATCGTTCCAATCATCCTTGGAATGATTTAAGCAACGATGAGTTTTTTCATTCGTCAGGCTTATATCGGAGCGATTTTGCAACCGGTCAGAAAGGGTTTACTTTGTCGGCATTATTGTTATTTGGAAGTCCTGAATCTATCCAAAGTGCTGTACCCCATTATAAAGTGGATGCTTTATTACGCATAAAAGATGTGGACCGATATGATGACCGAGAGAATATACGTTGTAATTTGGTAGATGCTTATGATAAGTTAATGCTATTTGTTGAAAAACATTTACCGGATAAGTTTTTCTTAGAAGGTGATATACGCATTTCGTTACGCGATAAGATCTTTAGAGAAATAATTGCCAATATTCTGATCCATAGGGAATATACCAATGCTTTTCCAACCATGTTTTGTATTTATAGAAACTATGTGGAAGCAAAAAATGCCAACAAACCCCGTCTGCATGGGGAGTTAACGCCGTCAAATTTACTTCCATTTCCTAAAAATCCAACTATTGCGCAGATTTTCACTCAAATGGGTCGTTCGGAAGAATTAGGAACCGGCATCCGTAATGTTTACAAGTATTCTAAAGCCTATTCTGGAAGCGATAAGGTGCTGTTTTCGGAAGAAGACATATTTATAACACAGGTACCCTTGGTCAATTTAGAGGATACTGGCGGATTAAATGTCACCGATAATGTCACCGATAATGTCACCGATAATGTCACCGAAAGAAGAAGTCAAATTATTTTATTAATTAAAAATAATAATAAAATATCTACGGCTGAAATTGCTACTAAATTAAATGTCACCAAACGAACGATATTAAGAGAGATATACTTTTTAAAGAGTATCGGATTGTTGGAAAGAGTTGGAAAAGAAAAAACAGGGTATTGGTATGTTATCAGTTGATGGCACTTGGGGTCATTTTCCGTTGAACAGTGAGCGGTTGCGGAAGCTGACGGAGAATTATGTGGTTTCGAATGAGAAGATTAAAAGGGCGCTTGAAATTGACAAGATGCCGATAACGGCGAGGGAGGGGCTGGAGAGGACGTTGAGGAGCTTTGAACACTAAGTTTGAGGTTTAACATTCAAAACACGGCAGCAACCTTACGTATTTGCTCAAGTCGTTTGGCAAATGATTTGTCTTTTTTGGCTGTCTGCATGTTGTAGCGTGTTTGCATTTTTATCCACAATTCGGCATCAATGCCCAATGCAGCTTCAATGAGCATTGCAAAGGGTACGTTAACTGCTCTCTTTGCATTTACAATCTCGTTGAGCAGTGTATATTGCACGCCTATCTGTGCGGCAAATTTGCGTTGTGAAATGCCTCGGTATTCCAATTCTTCCTTTAGCACTTCACCCGGATGTGTGGGATATACCGGTTCAATGTTGTTTGCAATCATATCGGGGGTTATACCTGGAATGGTAATCATAGCTGTTTATTTATAATGGTTTGACAATTCTAAAATGCTGCATACAGTAATCAATGGTTCAATGCCGCTGTCTTTCACTGTAAATTCTATACGATACTGTTTGTTTACCCTAATGGATGAAATGTCCGCCTTGTCGCCTCTCAAAACTTCGTAATTTAAGGAATGGATGTTGTATAAAACTTCAATACTATTTGCACCAATCAACACATCAATGCATCGCTGGTATTTCCGTACAATATCAGGTTGAAAGCGGTGTTTTTTATCCGCAGTCTTGCCCATTTTATACATGTCGCGCAAGTATTCTTTTTCAAAGGTAACTTCCATTTATTTTTATTTACGTAGCAAAGATCGTTAATTTTTTTATATTCACAAAAATGTGAATTATTTTTTTTGGTAAATTTTGAAAATTAACGTGCGAATATTTTAAATTGTACTATGATTTATGTTATTGCTTTCTTGCTATTGTTGGTAGCCGAGCTTGGTTATTTCAAGTTGGCCGATAAATGGAACATCATTGACAAGCCTAATCTGAGGAGTTCGCATACGGTGGTTACTCTGAGGGGTGGGGGCGTGGTGTTCTACTTTGGGGTGCTTCTGTATTTCGTGATGTTCCAGTTTCAGCATACGTGGTTTTTTGTGGGTTTGACGTTGATTACCATTATTAGTTTTGCGGATGATTTAAAGCCGAGGGCTTCGTGGTTGCGGTTATCTTTGCATGTGGTGGCCATGGGGCTGATGTTTTACGATTGGGGGTTGTTTGAATTGCCTTGGTACTACACGGTCATTTCGTTGGTGTTTTGTACGGGGCTGTTGAATGCGTACAATTTTATGGACGGCATCAATGGGATTACGGGTGGTTACAGCTTGGTAGTGATTGCTGCGTTGTGGTACATCAATGCGTTCGTTTCGCCGTTTGTGGATGCGAATTTTCTGTATTTGACCCTGATTGCGTTATTGGTGTTTAACTTCTTCAATTTTAGGAAGCGGGCCAAGTGTTTTGCTGGGGATGTGGGGGCTATTTCGATGGCGTTCATCGTTGTTTTTTTGCTGGGGCTGCTTATTATCAAGACGGGCGATTTCAGCTATATCGTCTTGTTGGCACTATACGGCGTGGATAGCATTTTGACGATTGTGCATCGGCTGATGTTGCGGGAGAATATTTTTCAAGCGCACCGGAAGCATTTGTTTCAGATCATGGCCAATGAATTAAAAATGCCGCATGTGTTGGTTTCGGCCATTTATATGGGTGTTCAGGCGGTGATTTCGGCTGGGTTGATACTTTCTACATCGCATTATTGGTATGCGTTTACGGTGTTGTTGGTGTTTTCGGTGGGGTATGTGGTGTTTATGAGGAGGTATTTTCATTTGCACAACAATTGAATCGAATAGATCCATTGGCTACTCCATCAAATCATTTATCAAACCGATTGCATAAAGCGGAATATTTGTCATCGATGGCTCCACTCTGTAGTCGGACATGGAGGTGCGGACAGAGACCTTGGGATGGTATTTATCGCCAAAGCTACGCAGGGATTTTGCCTTCAGATTTTCAGAGGCTTTTACCTCAACAGGGATAACGTTCCCTGAAAGTTGTATCAAAAAATCGATTTCGGCAATGCCTTCATCGGGAGTCCAATAAAAGGCGGCGATATCATCCATCGATTTAAACTGTTGAAGCACATATTGTTCGGTTAATGCTCCTTTATATTGTCCGAAGATTTCATTGCCATCGATCAACGTCTTTGCATCCAATCCGGATTTTGCTCCAAGCAATCCGACGTCAACCATAAACAACTTAAATGCGTTGATGTCTTCAAATCCTCCAAGGGGTAAGGATGCATTCGATACACGATTAACTTTGTAAAGCAATCCGGCATCTTGAAGCCACATGATGGCAAGTTCAAACACTTTGGCTCGTGCGCCACTTTTAACAGCTCCGAAAATAAATTTGCGGTTTTCTTTCGAAAGTTGCGACGGAATGGCATTCCAGACCATTTTTATACGAGGAACGAGTTCCAATGGTGGGTGTTTGGAGAAGTCTTTGTCATACGATTCGAGAATGGAATTTTGTAATGTTCGTACTTCTTTGTAATCTCCATTTCGAATGTAAGCATCGACCACTTCTGGCATTCCGCCTATATAATAATATTGCTTGAGCAAATCAACAAATTGCCCCTTAAATGCTTTAATGAGCACCCAGTCGCGGTTTTTTAATGTTTCAAGCATTGCGGTTTTGCCAATTGCCAGGAGAAATTCATGATATGACAAGGGATACAGGTTCAGAAAATCGACTTTGCCGACCGGAAAGGAGTCGTCTTTGTGAATGGAAAGACCTAGGAGTGAACCTGCTGCCATCACATGATACTGTGGAGCGTCTTCGTAAAAATATTTAAGCGCAAGCAAACCCCGCCTAACAGATTGAATTTCATCAAAAATGATAAGCGTCTTGCCCACCTGGGGGATAATGCCTGTTGCAAGCTGAATGGAACGAAGGATGCGTTGAATATCAAAATCGGTTTCAAACAGATCGGCCAACTGAGTCACTTTCTCAAAGTTGATGTAGGCGACCGATTCAAATTCTTTGTTTCCAAACGCTTTCATCAGCCAGGTTTTGCCAACCTGGCGGGCTCCTTTAATGACAAGAGGTTTACGATGGACGTTGTTTTTCCACTTCAATAGTGCTTCGTAAGCTGATCTTTCCATATAAATTTTGATATTAAAGGACTGTATTTGCAATATATAGTACAAATATAGGGCGTTAATCACAAAAAAACAAACGAATAATTGTGTTTATTTACATTTATACCTGACGAATATAATGATTTCGGCGACTTAGGCTATTATTTGTTTCAGATCATGGCCAATGAATTGATGATGCCGCACTTCTGTGTAATTTGGTAGGTCCAATCGGCCAAGTACGAGGGAATGCTTAGCAAACCGTCGTTTACTTTCAGATTGTTCATGGAATAGCGAATTCTTAATGTGGGTTCAAATTTGGACGTATAGACGGACAGGCTCTTTCCACTAATTCGATTTTCGGCCTTGACTTCGACAGGTAGGATGTGTGCACCTTGTTGTAAGAGAAAATCGACTTCGGCTCTGTTTTCTGAGCTCCAATAATGGGGCATGCCATCCGATTGGGGTATGAGCGCCTGTAGGATAGCGTTTTCGGCCAAGGCTCCTTTAAACTCGATATAACCGGAGTGTCCGGAGAGGATGACTTCGGGCGAAAGTTTGGCCAAACGTCTTAATATGCCACAATCAAATGCATAAACTTTAAAAGCAGTAAGATCTTGATACGCGCTTAAGGGTATGCCTGGCTTGGTAACATTGAATAGGCGATGAATTAAACCTGCCTCTTCCAACCAGAGCAGTGCATCTTCGTATTCTCGGGCTCGAGCCCCCGATTTAATGACCTTATAGATGAATTTTCGGTTTTCTTTGGCTAATTGGGAGGGGAGTGTGTTCCACAAACTATTAATTCGTGGGATGTCAACTGGGGCTGCATATTTGGAAAAATCGAGCGTATATAAGTCTAAGATGTTTTGGAGTACATTCTCGAGTGCTTGCATGCCTTCGTTTCCGAGTAAGGTAGTTACGGCTTCGGGCATGCCTCCGCAAACAAGGTAGCGCTTGTATTCGACTTCCAATTTATGAGTTAGTATGACAGGCAAGGGCTCAACCTGTTCCATACTGTTCGCATACGAATAGGTTTGAAAATCGGAGGCGCGTATAAACTCTTTGAATGTGATGGGGTGTGTCTGAATGATTTGTATTTTGCCAACAGGAACTGACATTTTTTTCTGTCGAATGGCTACGCCCAACAAAGATCCTGCTGCGATGATGTGGTATTGTGGAGCGTCTTCACAAAAGTATTTAAGGCTGTTGAGTGCTCCTTCGCATGCTTGAATTTCGTCAAATATTAGAAGTGTCTTTCCTGGTACGATGGGTACATCGGTGAACAATGCTAGTTCTTTCAGTATGCGTTCAACATCTTTGGTCTTTTCGAAGATGCCTGCCAGTTCTTCTGTTTTATCAAAATTGAACAGTGCCACATGGTCGAAACATTCCATTCCGAACTCCTTCATGATCCAAGTCTTTCCGGTTTGACGCGCTCCTTTTAATAAGACTGGCTTATGTTCCGCCTTGTCTTTCCATTGTTTGAGTTGTTCAATTAGGTCCCGTTGAATTTTCATATAAACACGTATTATGTGCGGAATATGTGATAATAATCACATTTATTGCACGAAACAGTGGCAAATATAGAATTTTTATCACATAAAAACAAACGAATAGTTGTTTTTTTATCACATTTTTACATAATGAAGGACGCAAAATGAGTTTAAAAGATTTCACGAAAATACAATTTTGAGGATATGAAAAATGCATTGAAGCGTGTGGGCATCGTGTTTTATGTGGCGCTACTCCTAAGTTTTTTGGTGACTGGTTACCGGTATCCGTGGTTCTTTATCGGGTTGACGTTGATCACGTTGCTCAGTTTGATGGAGGATGTAAAGCCGCAGCATTGGCGCCTAAGGATGAATGTGCATACCATGGCCATGTTGTTGATGTTGTATCAATGGGGCTTGTTTCAGCACTACTTGATTTATGGGTTTATGGCGCTGATTTTCTGCATGTGGATGGTGAATGCGTATACGGTGATGGATGAGGGGCATGGGATGACGGTGATGCACAGTCTGGTGACGGTGTTGGCGTTGTGGTACATCAATGTGTTTCAGAAGGAGTTTATAAATGGTGGGATCATGGAGGCGCTCATTCCGGCGTTGGTGCTTTTTGGTACGTTCAACTTCTGCAAGAAGCCCAAGATTAAACCAAACTTTGTGGGGTCGGTGGCGTTGGCGTATACGATTGTTTTTTTAATCAGTATGTTGGTGATCAAACGAAGGGATTTTTCTCCTGTTGTTTTGTTGGCGGTGTATGGGGTGGATACGGTCCTCACCTTCGGTCATCGGTTTGTTACGGGGCAAGCGGTGTTTCGTAATCACCGCCTGCATTTGTTTCAGCTGCTGGTGGATCGGGTGAAGTTGTCGCCTTTGTTGGTGGCTGGGGTTTATTCGGGTATTCAGGCGTTGATTTCGATCGGGTATATTTTTACGCACCATCGGTATTGGTACGCGTTGGCGGTGTTTGTAGTGTGCTCGGCGGTGTACATTTATATTCGGGCGCGGATTTTCAAGGGGTATCAGATAGAAATGCAGTAAGAATCGTTGGATCGTTAGCTAGTAATGGAGCATTTTAAAAAAAACAGTCGCCTTTTGGTACTGTTGATGGTGATTTTTTCTGCCTGTACATCGGTGGAAGAAGTGCCCATCACGGATTGGATTCGGCACGCTGATTTCCCTGGAATTCCCAGGGCAACGGCCACGACATTTGTTATTGGTGATGATGCGTACTTGTGTGGTGGGCGAACGGGTCCCAAATACAACCTGTTGAACGAGTTTTGGAAATACGACAGCCAAGCAGACACGTGGACCCAACTGGATACTTTTCCTGGGAAGCCTAGGGTCAAGGCTATTGCAGTAACCATTAATGGCAAAGCGTACGTGGGGATGGGTTGTAAAGGTTCCGCTTATGACAATTCGGTATTCAAGGATTTTTACGAATTCAATCCGTTCACTGGGAAATGGACCCCGAAAGCGCCTTTTCCGGGGCCTGCAGCCAACGATTTGGCTTATTCGGTGGTGAACGGTTGTTTGTACACGGCCATGGGGTTTTCGGGAACGGGAACCAACAACGATACGTATAAATACGATCCGGTGGCCAATACGTGGACTCAGCTGGAGGATTGTCCGGGTTCGTACATTGCACCTGCTTCCTTTTCCATTGGAACGGATTTTTATGTGGCAGGTGGCTATCAGGGGCGCAACATTCGGACGATGTTTCGCTTCGACACCTTCAACGGAAAATGGACAAACGCAGCGTCCATGCCTGAAGGCAGAATGATGTCCATCGGCTTGGAAGTGGGCGGAAAAGGTTATGTGATGTTGGGTCGGTTTTGGGCGGGGGCCCAGAATGGTGGCCGGTTGCTTTCGGATATGGTGGCATACGACCATGCTGAGAATGCTTGGACCAAACGGGGCGATTTTCCGGGTGGTGCACGCCAAAATGCCATGGTTTTTACAATCAGGGGCAGAGGTTATATTTTGATGGGCGAAAACGACAGCCAGCGTTTGGGGGATGTGTGGAGTTTCAAACCTTAAAAGTCGAAATTCCATGAAGAAAACGTTGATGATCCTTGTGTTTTGTGCTTGCTTTTCTGCTTTATGGGCGCAGCAGCAAGCCGATACGATTGAATACTGTCTGAACGCCCGGTTCAACCCTGGCTCTGGAACGTATGCTCCTTTTTTAAGCACGGTCAATCAATACGACCGGCACAGTTTAACCCCCAATAGTCTAAGCACTTGGGGCACGGTCCGTAAAACATCCGTCCATACCTTCGATTACGGCTTTGGAGCCGAAATCAATGCCAACCTTTCGCCCACCGAAAAACGTCTTTTCCCAGGAGAACTCTATGTGGAAGGCAAAGTTGGACCTTTTCTGGCGAATCTGGGTATGAAGCGGGAAACGTTTGGAAATCAAGACCCTTTGCTTTCGAGCGGAGGTCTTATCGGATCGCAGAACAGCCGCCCCATACCGAGCCTTACCTTCGAAACGAATGGTTGGGTGGCTGTGCCGTTCACCCGAGGGTATGTGGAATTCTTAGGTGGAATGGCCAATGGCTGGTTTTCGGACAAGACGGTGACCACGAATACGATGTATCATCACAAGTGGTTGCATGGAAGGATTGGAGGGGCTTTCCCCCTGACGGTGAACTATGGACTGCATCATGTGGCTCAGTGGGGCGGAATTTCGCCCACGTATGGTGAGTCAAAAGTGAATTTTGAAAATTTTTATCGGATTTTTTTTGCCAAGAGCGGCAGTGCGGACGGGCCTGCTACCGAATTTTACAATACGCTGGGAAACCACATCATTTCTCAAAATCTGGGTTTGAGCCTGAAATTGGCTTCGTTTTCGGTCGATGTCTATTGGCAGAACATCAGCGAAGACAAACCGGTAGTCCGTATGAACAAATCGTACAACGTTAGGGACGGGCTTTGGGGTGTTTCCCTGCGGCTGCCCAAATTCAGACCGTTGCATGCAGTAGTGGCTGAATTGCTTTCTACCACAGATATGAGCGGGCCATGGCACGATCTGGACGGTGTGATCTACGGCGGAACGGACGGTTATTACAACAACGGTGTGTATCCAAACGGCTATAGCTTTTACGGCATGACCATAGGCAATCCATGGTTGACGTCTCCGAAATACAATACGGATGGGGGCGTGGGTATCCAAAACAACTGTGTCCGACTCATTTATCTTTCGGGGTTGGGGGAACTCAACAAATTCAAGTACCGATTTACCGGGGCCTATTCCTTGAATTGGGGCTATTCACATCCAGCTCCGACAGTACCCAAAAAGCAATTCTCCGGCCAGTTGGAGGTATTCCATGCACTTCCATTTTTAAAGAATACCGAAGCAAGCGTCGGGATTGCGGGCGACCGAGGAACGAAGTATGGCAACAATGTGGCGCTTTTATTGGGATTACGATATACTGGGCAATTTGTATTTTGAGAGATACCCGCGTTTTTAAAAAAAAGGTAATAATACTTGCTTGATTCGGTAATTTGTTCTATTTTTGCTTGGAATTAAAAATGGTACAAGATGAAGGATTACAAAGCTATTTCGTTGGAAAAAGCACAGTCCTCCCGGTTGAACGAATCGGAGGTGGTGTATGCGCTGCTTCACAAAACAGTGGACAGCGGAAACCTGATGTCGTTAAAGGAGGAATCTGGGATTAGCGGTGAAGTGCTCTCCGGGTGGTTGCATGTGACTCCCAAAACGTTACGGAGCTATTTGGTTCGAAAGTCCAGCCTTTCACAAATACTGGGTGAGCAAGTTTTACTACTTTCTTCACTGTTCAGGCATGGTGCTGCTGTTTTTGGTTCAATGAAGGAATTCGAGTACTGGTTGGGCATGGAAAATGGCATGCTGGATGGATTGAAGCCTGGTGACATGCTGGGCTCTATTTCTGGCATTCGTCTGATAGACAATAGGTTGTATGGTATGGAATATGGTGACAACGCTTAGCAGATGTTGATTTACCGTATTTGCCGTGCTGAATTTGCAACGAATTTGAACGCTTCGGGTTTTGCCGGCAGGTGGAATCAGGAGGGCCAAAAAGTACTGTATGCAAGTGCCACGCGTTCCTTGGCAGCATTGGAGCAACTCGCCAATCGTAGTGGGCTAGTATTGAGTGCATCCTACCGTGTTATGGTGATCGATGTTCCCAACCATTCACATTCGCTGGGTGCCATTCTTCCAGATCAATTACCATCAGATTGGAGGCGCTTTTCAGGCTATGGTCGTTTACAGGAGATTGGGGCGAACTGGTATAGGCGGTCTGAATCGTTGCTCCTCCCTGTGCCTTCGGTGATGATTCCTCAGGAATTCAATTACTTAATTCACACACAGCATCCGGATTTTAGCAGCCATGTTCGGTTTGTTGGAATGGAGGATTTTGATTGGGATAAGAGGTTCGGGATGATCGATGGGTGATGGATCTTCAATTATTACTTTCAATGACCATTTTACTGCAACAAGATGATTCAAAATAAAACACTATTGGTGACCGGTGCTGCCGGTTTCATTGGTTTCTGGCTCACGGAGCGTTTGCTAGCTGAAGGTTGGCAGGTTGTTGGGCTTGACAGCATCAACGATTATTACGATGTGCGTTTAAAATATGCACGGTTGGCAGAATTGGGTGTTGCAGAAGAAGCGTTGGAGTGGAACAAGCTCGTTTCCAGTTCGAAGCATGCTGGATTCCGTTTTATCCGTATGAAGATGGAGGATGGGGAGCGTTTGGCTTCGTTGTTTGACGAAATCAAGTTCGGGGTGGTATGCAACTTGGGCGCTCAGGCCGGTGTTCGGTATTCCATCGAGAATCCAATGGCTTATGTAAGCAGCAACATCGTGGGTTTCACCAATATCTTGGAGCAGTCGCGGAAGCATGAAGTGGAGCATCTGGTGTATGCCAGTTCGAGCAGTGTCTATGGGCTGAACGGGAACATGCCGTTTTCCACGCACGATTCGGTGAACCATCCGGTGTCGTTTTATGCGGCGACCAAGAAGAGCAACGAGCTGATGGCGCACGTGTTCTCCAAGTTGTATCAATTGCCCACCACGGGTTTGCGGTTCTTTACGGTTTATGGGCCGTGGGGTAGGCCGGATATGTCGCCGATGCTTTTTGCGGATGCAATTTTGCATGGAAAAACGCTGAAAGTGTTCAACAATGGGGATATGGGCAGAGATTTCACCTACATCGGTGATATTATTGAAGGGGTGGTTCGGGTCATTAACAGGCCTGCTACGGCTTCTGGCAGCTGGGATGCCCAGAAGCCCGATCCGGCGACTTCCTCCGAGTCCTACCGACTCTACAACATTGGCAGCTCTGCACCGGTGCGCTTGATGGATTACATCGAAACGCTGGAAAATGCCCTCGGAAAGAAAGCTATTAAGGAGTTTTTACCCATGCAGCCCGGTGATGTACTGAATACGTTTTGTGAGGTGTCCGATTTGGAAAAGGAGTTTGGATACAAACCAGATACCACCTTAAAAGAGGGTCTGACAGCCTTTGCTCGTTGGTACAAGGATTGGGATGCCCAGTTGTAATAGATGCATTTAGTTGATTGAAAAAGGTCGTTCTGTGATGGGACGACCTTTTTTTATAGGGATTTTTTTAATACATTTGTATAATTGACACGATTATTTGGTATGAATAAATTTCAAAATATACTGAGACGGTTCTTTACAAAACTCATGGGCATGTCCATGTTCAATCGTTGGATTGTCTTTGCGGTTGACATGGTGTTGTGTGCAGGGGCCTATATTGCAGCGGTTTATATCCGTTCCAGAGTGGATGCCTTGCACAGCATTCCGGATGTGACTTTCTGGGGTTTTCTGTTTCTGATTTTGAGCGCCATTTCTTTCATTCTCTTCAAATCGTATCGTGGGCTTATTCGTCATTCCAATCTTCAGGAACTTTGGCGGGTCTTTGTGGCATTGTTTGTTTCGTGCGCCGTCTTTCTGAGCATTCTGACAATTTCGGATGTGGAAATTCCGTACCGGTTGTTTCTGGTGCAGAACCTGATGATGTATTCCCTGGCGATGATGCTGGGCATGCGGCTCGTCATCGTATTTCTGTATTACTATACGATGAGTTATTCGGGTAAGAAGAGCAAGAATACGTTGGTTTATGGTATTAGCGGACACAGCCTTTCGGTGGCGCAATGGGTGAACAAAAGTCAGCGAAACAACCATTTGGTGCAGGGCTTTTTGGTCAGGGAGGGGAAATCGCGCAGCATGCGCATTCACGACCTTCCGGTGTTTGATTTGGAAAAGGACAACATCGATCTGTTCATGCGGAAAAATCAAATTCTCACCATTTTGTTTCCCAATTATCAGACTGCGCGTCAAGAGGAAGCATTCGTTTCCTCGTGCTTGGAAAAAGGGTTGGAAGTGATGGTTTCACCGCCTTTGGAAGGCTTGGACAATCTCGGGCAAATGCATTTCCAGATGAAGCCGATCCAATTTGAGGATTTGCTGGGCCGGGAAGAAATTCATATTGACTTGGACCGCATTGCCGGGCAAGTAAAAGGTAAAGTGATTTTGATTACGGGTGCTGCTGGTTCCATCGGAAGCGAACTGGTGCGACAATTGGCTGTATTCAGTCCCAAATCGTTGGTATTGTTTGACTTGGCTGAAACGCCGTTGCACAGTCTTCGGCTCGAGTTGGAGTTGAAGTTTCCCGATTTGGTTTTCAATACGATTATTGGTGATGTGCGTAGTGTGAACCGTCTGGGCTATGTTTTTCGCAAATTTCACCCTCAAATGGTCTATCATGCGGCGGCTTACAAGCATGTGCCGATGATGGAGGAAAATCCCTGCGAAGCCATTCTGGTGAATGTACTGGGTACCAAGAATTTGAGTAATTTTGCCGCCCAATATGGAGTGGAGCGTTTTGTGATGATTTCTACCGATAAGGCGGTGAATCCAACCAATGTGATGGGTGCTTCCAAGCGCATGGCTGAAATCTATGTGCAGACTTTGGCCAAGGAATGTGCCCGAATGGGGAATCCGATTGAGTTTGTGACCACGCGGTTCGGCAATGTGCTGGGTTCCAACGGTTCTGTTATTCCGCACTTTAAAGCGCAGATCGAACGGGGTGGACCGGTTACGGTGACGCATCCGGACATCATCCGCTACTTCATGACCATACCGGAAGCCTGCCGTTTAGTCTTAGAAGCTGCTTCGTTTGGCAAGTCGGGTGAGATATACGTTTTTGACATGGGTGAACCCGTTAAAATCATTGATTTGGCCAAGCGGATGATTGAATTGGCCGGGATGCTGCCCGATGTGGACATTGCCATTCAGTTTACTGGGCTCAGACCAGGCGAAAAACTGTATGAGGAACTGTTGAACGATAAGGAAACCACCTTGCCGACCGAACATGAAAAGATTACCATTGCTCAGGTACGTCAGTATAATTTCGAGGAGGTCTGTGAAAAGCTCAAAAAGGCCATTGACAGTGCGTATGTGGTTGATATTCCTTGTACCATTCGGGCCATGAAGGAGTTGATTCCTGAGTTCAGAAGTCAGAATTCGCCTTGGGAAGTCTATGACGATGTGTCGGAAGTTGGTTGATTTGCTTTAACCCAAAAATTATGAAAAAAGCCTTTTTATGCATGTTCTTTTTGCTGTGCGTTTCTGGCTTCACGTTTGCACAGGAAAACCCTTCCGATGCATTTGCCTGCACAGCACCCAGCGTTTCTCATTGGTCTATAGGCCTTAAGGTTGGTCCGGCTTACATCAGTGGGCTCGATGCCAATTTGGGCGGTTCTGCCGATTACAGCATCAATCCCTTTATCGGCTTCGGCCTCGAAGGCAGTTATTTGTATCGACTCAAGGCTGCTCAAGTGCTGGGATACGGCTCATTGAACCTCCTTAACCTTTGCACCACCTACCGTGACGGATTCTGGAAGCGGTCCAATCTGTATTTTGTGGCTGGTGTTGGTGCCAGACTGGAGGCTGCTCGATCAGGCATTTTCGCTATGGCTGGTTTGAATGCTGAATACAATTTGAGTAAGGCTTTTGCCCTCGAATTGGGTGCTGAAGGCTTTTTGGGTGGGGGAAGTGCTGTCTTGACGAGCCTCGGGATTCGTTATAAATTTTGCTCTTCGCGCCGACAACATGCTCGAAACATCGCCATGTGCGATTATATTCCCAAACCCCAGACCATCGTCATTACGGAGACCAAAGGTCAGGACGACGCTTCCCTGATCAACGCTCGGATCAAGACAGCCGAGCAAGTCCAATCGACGCTTCTGCAGAAAGCACAAAAGCTTTCGGACGATTTGAATGCTTTGCAAAACAGGAAATAGTTTGAATCAGGAAGGTGATGGGAAAAATGAATGGTTTTTCGATTGGCAAAGCTTTATCACCGGATCGTTTGGATTTGGAGCGTAATCGTATTGTTTCAGGGCATTTTCGTAGGGTTTCAGAGGCTTTTCGTAGGGTTTCAGAGCCTTTTCGTATAGTTTCAGAGCATTTTCGTAGGGTTTCTTCCTTAACTAGTTTCGTTTTTAGGCAGGGGCGCTGTGCTTTGTTTAAGGCTGGTTTACCATTAGGTTGGTTTGCGGTTTTCTTCACTTTTGTACTCGGTTTAACCGCAAATGCTCAAGGGCCAGCTGGCCGCAGTTGCAACACGGTTGATCCTCCCGTTTCCCATTGGTCTGCCGATTTGAAAATGGGCCCGGGCTATGCTTCTTCCAGCGGCTTTGAAGTAAATTTTGGCGGTGGTGTCGAATATGATGTCAATCCGTTTTTGGGCATCGGACTGCAGGGCCTTTACGGCATTCGACAGGACGCGTTGGATATGCTTGGTTATGGTTCGTTGAATCTTTCAAACTTGACAGCGCCTTTTCGCACAGGTACTTGGAAAAAAACGAATGTTTTTGTTGTTGCTGGTGGAGGCATTCGACAGTCTGGCTTCAATCTTGGTCGTTCTGGATCCATTCTCATTTTGGCCGGACTAAACGGCGAATACAACCTGAATGATGCGTTGGCTCTTGAATTAGGTGGCGACATGCTTTACGGCACTCAGAAAATGGTAAACCTCACCATTGGTTTGCGATACAAGTTCGGGGTTTCCTCGGTGAAGCATGCCCGCAACATTTCCATGAATGAATACCGACCCCAACCTTCGCCAATCGTCATTCGCCAAACAGTTTGGGTAAATAGCACTGCTGGTGCCCTTGCGCGGCTCGAGGCGCTGGAAAAATCGAATTCAGCCTTGCTGCTTGATTTGCAAGCCACAGAGGAAAGGCTCAAAACCTATAAGGACCTCCTATCTTCGCAGGAAGCCTCCAAAGCAGCAACAAAATCTGTCAGTAAATCTGCTTCGAAGCTTGGAGTTGCTGTTTCGACGCCGGTTGCTGGTGCTGCGCAGGCTGGTGTAATGGGCTTGCCGCAGACTGTATCTGGGGTGCCGCAGGTTGATGGACCGAATGGTGGAGTGGCGGGTTTGCCGCAGGCTGATGGACCAAAGGGTGGAGTAGCAGGTTTACCGCAGGCTGTTGATCCGAAGGGTGGAGTAGCAGGTTTACCGCAGGCTGTTGATCCGAAGGGTGGAGTGGCGGGCTTGCCGCCGAGTGGAGTGACTGGATTACTGCAAATTTCAGTTGTTCCGAAAACGGCTTCTGATTTGACGGCGGTACCATTACAAGTGAAGGCTGCTGATACCGCTTCGGCTTCGAAACCGACAGTAAAGCCAGTAACAAAACCGCTCCCAACGGTAAAAGCAAAAACGGCTACTGTAGCTGATTCATTACCGACTGTGAAAGCAAATACGGATACTGTAGCTACTTCAATGCCGAGGGTTAAAGCAACAACAAATCCAGCTGTACCCCAGCTAAAAGTAGCCAATGTGGTGACTGGCACCATGAATCCGGTAGAATTTCTTTCCGGATCAAATCAATTAACCCCCGACTCCAAACGCATATTGAATGAGATGGCAAACATCCTGCTGACCAAAGACTGGAAAAGTTTGACCATCACAGGAAATACTGACAACCAAGGTGATCCATCGAATAATCTGATTCTTTCTTTACAGCGTGCAGGCATTGTCCGGTCGTACCTCGTATCGAAAGGTTTACCAATGAAAAAACTAAAAATTCATGGAAACGGAGGCTCAAATCCCATCGAGTCCAACAAAACGCCTCTCGGCCGTCGCTTAAATCGCAGGGTCGATTTTGTACTAGAAAACTAATTCTTTGGAGGTGTACTTATTCTTTGGAGGTGAACTTATTCTTTGGAGGTTAACTGATTACTCATTGGTTGCAACAACCATTATTAAAAAATTGTTTTTATAAATTTGTCATACCTCGAAATACAAAATATTATTATCGCCAATATATGGGTAGTAATATTAGTTGTTTTGGTATAATGGATAAAGTACTACTATTCTGTAGCAAAGATTATTACTTACAATATATTGGCATTAATAATATTCGTTGTTTTGGTCTATCTAAAAAGTGCGGATATTCAGTAGTAGCAAAGATTATTACTACCCATATATTGGCGATAATAATATTCGTTGTTTTGGTCTATCAAAAAAGTGCGGATATTAAGTAGTAGCAAAGATTATTACTACCCATATATTGGCGATAATAA
>Ga0247841_10005929_pt1 | contig 19340 bp, 15 predicted proteins | sample LaCruzMarch2015__2_FD_192410 | JGI IMG/M metagenome (GOLD analysis project Ga0247841, IMG submission 192410) | Freshwater microbial communities from meromictic Lake La Cruz, Castile-La Mancha, Spain - LaCruzMarch2015_18m | ecosystem: Environmental > Aquatic > Freshwater > Lake | place: Spain... | reverse complement strand
CGTATAACAACATTACTCAAGTTGTCCTGGGCACCTATTGTTACGGGTGTACCATCCGATAAAAGCGGAATAATCCTACTCGTTTGTACAAGAGGGGTTCTAAGGGTATTTGAATAAATATCTTCCACGTAAAGTTCTCTATACTTACGAGATTCTGACCCTATAACACCACATGTAACTCCTGGAAATAAATTCCCAGTATTCAGCTCCCCCGTGAGTTTTAGCATACCACCAGCGGGCAGCTCAAATAAGGGAGTGCCACCAGCCTCACTAAAAACGTACACACCATTATTTACTCTGATACTGTATTTATAGGTTACGGCATCGTCAAACAACTCCATGGAAACATGCTTAAAAGATAAATTCCCATTAGTACTTGAGCCAGTACTAATAAAATTGGTATTAAGTTTTAGGCTATTTCCAGATGCTTCAAAACCACACCCTATGCTGATTGTATTAGTCGCGCCACTTATACTAACACCACAAAGGGTCAATGAGGGCACTTCTAAATTAAAGACTCCTGCGTCAATACCTGTACGACCCACAAGTCGAATAAGGTTTTTTGCAACATTAACTTCAGACCCAGATTCTCCTGGAGTCAAACTTATACTAGGAATAGAATTATAGGGGTCAAACAGTGTCTTGTATATCTTGGCAATATAATCGAGGGTTCTCTCATCCAATATTCTTTGTGTACGACCCCATTCATCATCGCTATCATCCTGAGGGACATTAAGAATACCACCAGGTAAGGTTTCATCCCCTATACCATAATAAATACTTTTGGGGCCTTTTGAAAAGGACTCATAGATAGAACTATATGAGAGAAAATCGTTGTCAGCCATAGCAGACTCCTATTATTAATATCAAGCTACACAAACTCTATTTTAGCCACACACATTAATAGATTATTAAGGCCATTAACTTGATATTAATAGTAGTAAATTTATAAAATAGAATTATTCTACTGGTTTTACCTTCAATTTAAACGTCACATAACATTTAAATTTCTCTGGGTGGCGTAAAAATTCCAAATAATGCTCGATAGGAACATCCTGCTCTTCATCCTTGCCAAGAACCCTAAGGATCTCTGCATCACCCTGCTTCACCAAGACAAGTTCTCCCTTATGGCTGTACTCTATCGGCTCATCAATGCCCGGAGAGTTGCTATCTGAAGAGCCATCATGGTTAGCTGCCCCGCCCCCTGTAGAATTAGGATCGATATTGTCCTGCTTATAATTCTTCTCAACAGATTTAAGAATGGTTGGAACTTCTCTCGGAGGAGTGTCGTGTTCAAGAATAAAATCTACGGTATCCTTAATAACATCAGGATCGTCTGTTTTACCGGAGATATGCGACCAATGTAAATCGTTAAACTTTGATTCTCCTGCCGGTTTAGAAAGCTCTTCACGGGCATTCTCTGGGATACGCCCCATATCAGCGGATAGGGTAGCCAATCTCTTCAACCGGTGAGGTGTAACTTGAAGGATCGATGAAATATCCTTATCATTTTTTCCAATAGCGTTTAATCTCAAATACGCACGATTGAGATCTATGGGACTAAGGTTAACACGATTGATATTTTCATCCAAAGAAATGAGGTATGCTTCTTCCTCATCAGCCTCTATAATGACAAATTCATCTTCTGGGAGTTCATGGTCTTCTCCAAAAGAAGCCTTTAATGCTTTAAGTCTCCGCTGCCCGGCTACCACCTCAAAAATACCATCAGCGTTTTTTCTGAGAATAAGTTTAGAGATAAGTTTGTGCTTCTTAATAGAAGTTGATAGCGAGGCGATATCCTCCGCATCCCCGTCCACAACTGTGCGGGCATTACATTTGGAGACAATAAGTTCACCAATTCTCATTTGAATATTCCTTTAATATGGGTTTAAAAAAGTTCTTCAGATACTATCGTCAAAACTTCTTTTTTTACTTCGACTATTACTTCTTTTTTCTTCAAACCGCCGATAAGGACAATGAATTCATCCTCATTAATCACCTTAACTCCAAATTTGCGGGCCTTTTCATTCTTTTTTGAACCAGTGTCCTTGTCGTTCGATACTAAATAAGTTAGACCTTCACTTACCGTATCCTTAGCGATGCCCCCATTATCTACTACTATTGTCTGAAATTCCTTCCTACCCATAGAGGATAGGGACCCGGTTACACAAAAAGACAAGCCAGTAAAGATCCCCTGTTTCTTCTCTTTTATGTATATGACTTTTAGTAGATCTTCTGCCATGCTCTTTACCTCAGCAATACCTGCACAAACACTTCGGGCGGAGGTCTCACCAAACCCAGATATTTTCTCTAAGTCAGAAGGGACTAACGCACCTATTGAGTCCCAAGAACCGAATCTTTCTACAAGAATCTCTGCGGTAGATTTTGAACAGGTAGGGATACCTAATGCGGTAATAAACTTCTGCAGATACAACTCAGAGGTCCCCCTCATAGTCTCAAAGAACGTTATAACAGTCTTTTCTCCTATCCCCTCTACGGCAATAAAATCATCTGCGGTTAAGAGATAGAGATCTGATATCCGACGTACCTTACCAAGATCCCACAGGCGCTCTACAAACTTTTCGGAAAAACCCTTCATATCAAGTGTCTGAATCCAGTACACTATACGATTTACATCTCTCTCCCTGCACACCTCATTACGGCACCAGATATTTACACCATCATCTACCAGGGGACCTCCGCATGAAGGACACTTTGTAGGTTTTTCAAAAGGATCCCCTTCTGTAATAACCTCTGTAACCTGAGGTATAATATCCCCTTTTTTCTCGATAACTACTTCAGCACCTATCCCGATACCAATCTCTGTCATAAGGGAGAAGTTATGGACGGAAGCCTTCTTAATGGTACTCCCCATCAATTCGACATCTTCAAGTAAGGCAACCGGGGTAAATTTCCCAGTACGACCTATTTGGATTCTAAAACCTTTTACTGTTGTTATGACTTTTTCAGAATCAAACTTTAAAGCTACCTGACCTTCAGGTTTATTCTTCTTTACACCAAGTTTCTCCTGAAGATTAATATCATTGAGTTTTAAAACCAACCCATCAATATCATAAGGTAACTTACCTCGCTGTTTATCTCGGATAGATTTATATATTGCAAGGATCTCTTCAATAGAATTACAGATAAATGTTTCTACTGTAACAAACCCTAATTTCTTAAGGATCGCTATTTTTTCAGTTTCTTTTGATACCTTTGCATTCACATCATAAGCTATTACCCTGATGTACTTGCTATGTGTACCATCCAAACGTCGGCTAATCCCGCTTGCAGCATTCCTAGCGTTCTTATAGTGTCCGTCACTCTCTTCTTGTATATGCTCATAATCCTTCTTATATAGGACACCCTCACCTCTACATATCACGTCATTTTTAATTGGGAGGATCTTTGGCAATTGCCTAAATAGCATGACATTCTCATAAATGTCCGCCCCTATCTGTCCATCACCCCTTGTTAAGCCACTTTCAAGTCTGCCTTGGGAGTAGCACATCTCCAAAGAAAAACCGTCAATTTTATGTTGGAGGACAAATTCAGGATGAGCTACACCGAGCACAAAAGAAACGTTTTCAACCCAGTTTTTAATGGCTTCTTCAGTAGAAACTTTATTTTGAGATCCCATAGCAATGGTGTGTTTCTTTTTAGGCCATAATTCACACTCGCTATGCCCAACCTTAGTTAATCTAGGGTGGTCAGGGGGAAGGTGCCTATAAACAAAATCCTTAAGAAGGTCGTACCCAGCATCATCGATAATGGACTGTTTATTGTAATAGGCGTCATCATACTCATCTAGTAACTTTATTTTATCTTCAATATTCATGCAAATAATCCTTGCAGGGTTAATTTGGAGTGTTTACTTTTATAAAATTCCTCTTCAGTCCTATAATTTTTTATTGCGTTTATACTCACAGAGCACACGCATAAATTATCCACGTGCCCAATATTCTCAGGTGGGATATTGTTTTGGTAGCCATACAGCACACTTATCTTGTGGTCTATAGAAGGTTGTTTCCCCCTACCTTGGTCTAAGTGTAACTTCTCCCGCGTATAGTAACAAACCCCCATAAAAAGCATCCAATCCTCCACTAGTACTCTTGCCCATCTCCTTGTCTCCTGCTGTACTGCTAATTTATAATTGGCAAAGTCTGAGCGTGCCTCTTTTGGGAGCCAATGTCCTTGAGCCACCATTACAACGCGCTTGTAGTTAGAGTATGCTATATTATACACACCATATTTTTTATAGATAGTTTCTTTTGCTTTATCTTTTATAGCAGGCAACTTAAACACGTTATCTACGCCATATCTATTTTTTATAGTGGTATTCCTGTTATTTATAAAAATGCCCCTTTGTGTGCTATCTTTCCATTTCTCTATCATACCCAAAGAAGACCTTAATAAAACGGCACTATCTTTATTTTTAAGTTTTAGGACAACACCAGGGATCTTAGAGGGATTATCCACCCCATACCTTTGTAAACAAGTTTTTCGCCTTTTTTCATTAATACTTTTAATATTAGAACTATTTATATTCTGTATGTGAGAAACGACACCTTTAATCTGGAAGGGGTTCTCTACCCCATACTTACTCAAAAAATACGTTTTATTTTTATCATTTTGCAATCTAACAGCATCAGCTCTACCCCTAGTAATTCCCATAAAATCTGTTAGGTATTTTAAAACAATATATGGTATACGTGTTTCTCTTGAAATTCTTCTTAACCCTTTTTCTAGTACCCTGTAATCTCTTTTTAGTGTCTCCAAAGAGTACTTATAAAAAGAACAGTAAAATTCTACCCTATTTAAGGTGGTATGACACTTAGAATAATGCTGGGCCATAGTGAAAACTGCTTTAAATTCTTTTTTACACACACTACAAAGCATAATTAATCTACTTCTCTGTTCAATCGATACATTTAAGATCTGCCTTAAAAATCTGCCTTCTCTTTTTCTTATGCATCTTTTTTAAGAGCTGTCGTGATCTCGAGTCATATCCCTCATAAATTGATATAGAATTCCCATCCCTGAAATTTATAAGCACCTTGTGGGAAGACTCCATTTTAGGAATGCTTTTCAAACAGGAATGGGAGGATCGGTTATGACTGCCCCACTGTTTGTTCATTAGCTATCTCCTTCCCTCACAGACCGCGTCAATTTGTGCTTTCTCTTCGCATGACAGCTCTACAACAATATTGTGCATGTCGTTGCTTAAGATGTACATATCTTTCTTTAACATCCCTTTGATAGTGCAGTGGCAGGGAAGCAGAACATTCCAAAATTTACCTTTCTTTTCCTCTTCTACAACAGCCATCTTCTGTTCTTCTGTTAAACCTGCAAGAGATTTAGAAGCAAGAATTATAAAATCTTCTGTATTGCCGACATGTCTCTTCTCAAGACAAACAGTTTTCTTACCAGTCCCGTAACAATGTTTACAGTTCTTATTGCTATAGCTCATAGCTTCGGCTATTGTTACATGACGTGCATTTATTATAAAGGTCTTCTCCCCGTTCGATCTTTCTATCGGGGCGTATGTAAAAGCATCATTCCCGGCATACTTCCTACTTACCATAACTTCTTTGTAGATAGCTTGTGCAAATGTAGCATTAAACACTTTATCTACTGTATATTTGGTTTTTTCAGTAACGTTCTCGGATGACATGCTATTGAATCCCTTCTGAGAAGAATAAATTTAAATAAACACCTATTGCTTTTTCTATTTGTAATCTTTTTAAAGCATCAAAATCTTTAGCTACTAATCCTACGTGCATTGCTAGGTCCCAAGGAGATTTTATATCCTCAACACACTCTGAAACTTGGTGGTAAATAGCTTTTTTTATCTTTGTATTCAAACCCTTTGCCTTACAAATTTCTATAGCCTCTACATCAGGACAGAAAGCTGACTGAGCAAAAAATGCCTGTTTTTTTTCTAGTCTTGAAAATATCTCGGGGATCTCCTCTTCCAGCCTGGCTAACATCAATGGGAGGATATCTTTAAAGCTTGAAGGCTGCAAACCGATATAGTCCGATTTGAAAAAAGCCTCACCGCCATAACTCGCGGCACAATATGTCTTAAGTATCTTGTTGTATAATAGGACATCGATATACAACTTGCTCCCATCTAACTCAGAAGCTGTCACAGAAAAGCCAAGACAGACAGGCCCATTAAACGTGTACTCCTTCTCAAACAGAAACCGTGCATGGAGTATTAAGTCATCCTTCTCATCCCCGTAAGCGCTATCTAATTTGAAGGGCACAGTGAGAGAGTCTTTTATGATTTGAATCAATTGATGTAGCGGGATAAAAGATTTTGTCGTCGGCGTGATAGCCCTAATAATAGTGCAATCCTTTGATTCCCGTATCTTAAGAATGTTCTGAGCTTTTTTTATATCATCAGAAAGTCCCGATTGCCATGTCTTAAAGATATTCATCTTCAAAGTTGGTCGACAAGATGCAAAAAATGTATAAGGAATACCGATTATTTTACATAGCTGCCTTGTTGCATGTATAACTTTTTCATCTTTTGGATTCTGGGGGTCTGTTTTAAAGTATAACCGCGATGCATAGTAATTTTTATCTCTGAATTCAATAAAGGTGTCTTCATCGACAACCTCGTAAGTGATTGTTCTTAGGTCAACTAAGAGGTCACGGCATTTTGTGTGCCAGGTACTAAGGCGACCACAGAGATCTGTAATATCTTTGGAGCTACTTTCTTTAAGCCCCGTGTCACTCCCGGGATCAATTGGGTTATCTAAATCCACAGAGGGAGTCTTATCTTCAGATATGCGCTGCTTCAAAGCCCTATCTGATAGGATATCTTCCCCAAGTATTTCTTCTATATCAGTTTCCATGACTCTATTTCCAGTTTCTTTATTAGAGATATCTTACCATCTTTAATCCAAGACAATATCTTATCGATATCTTTAGTATAATATAAGTTAAAGATTGGCACACTGTAGTAACTTGCTATTCTTAATGCTTGCCCAGTACCGCCCTCTGCTTTCCCATGAGGGGTATAACATACTACCATATCAACGGGTTTATCGAGAGACAGACCTAATACTTGATAACAATTCCTTGCCATTATATTTTTAACCGGGTCTGATAATCCCTTCCAAGATGGGTGAAACTTTTCTGCCATGGTATATGCTTCTGCTGTTATGGAGTATAATAGGGAGGTGCTTCTATTAAAACCTTTCCAGGGTATAAAGATGTTCTTCATTTCTGGATCCGTAACACCTTCTTCAAATGCAGAGTCTGACCCATTAGCACCCCCAGAGCATAAGATGTATCCCTGACTCTCCATAAAAGAGGCTATATGGGTCATTAGTCTTAATATCGCAGGAGGAGCTTCCCTTGAACCTATCCCGCTATATCTCTTTTGATCTGGCATATTTCTCCCGAACTTTTTTACTTGTCGAATTTTGTAGACACCTCAAAGTAGCAAGTCTCCGAAGTGCTTCAGGATAACTTTGATCCCCTAGGCACTCGTAGTTACCTTCTCGATACTTCCTTATGTTACTACTTAACAAAGTTATCTCAGATATTCTCCCGCGATACTTTTCTAATTCAGCTTTCTCTTTTTCTAGAGCATCTAACTGAGCATCTTCCATATCTCAAACTTTCTATGGAGTTTTTGTTTAATAATTTTCACCATATTATCTGATACCCCTAAAATAAGAGCGATATCTGTAGACTTACAACCAGCTTGTTTTTTATCTAAGAGGGTGAGCATCTGATGCACGTTAAGGTCATTTTCTGTCTTAGAAATGTATGCCTTAAAGTCCTCTAGGTATCTAAGAAATAAGTCTTCCTCTCCATCGTCCAAGATACGTGGGGTACAGGGAGAAAAATCTATTTTGTAAGGTCCTTCAGAATTACTTAAGTGATCCCAAATATCTTCTGCCTCAGAAGCCCCCCTACGCTTATCCTGCACGCAAGAGATAAAGGAATGGTGCACAGAATGATTCTTTTTTGCCATCTGAGGCATTAACCAACAGAACAAATTTAGGATATACGAGTCAAAAGACCCTTTTTCTTCACGATATTGTTCAAGGGCTTTAGTCTTAATTAACTTTAGGTAAAACTCCTGGATGTGCTCATGGATGAGCTCTCTATCTATTATCCCTGTTTTATATATGAAGAATTTCTGTAGTTGTCCGCCATTCCTTTTCACAAAGGACTTAACATCCTGTACGACTTCCATAATGACCCCACTGGTATATGTGTGATTAGCTATACATTAAATACTACGCAAAGTGCCACAAATGCGTCTACGGAGATCTCTTCTGTTGATTCGTAAAAAATCTCTCCATCTTTATTCATTAAACAAAGTTTGTTCTTAGGACCAATAAATATGTTTTTACCCCCTGCTCTCACTATCTCCAGAATAAATTTTATTTTATGCGCAGAGACTGAATCGATATCAATTTGATAGTTAAAGAAACCTTTTTCATCTATCTGATTCAAAAGGTTTGTATCTTTAAAAAAAGTTTGAATATTATTATCATCTGGTTTATTTAATAACTTATGTGTAAGAATCCTTGCTTCTGCTTTTTCTTGAAAAACCTCACCAACTGTCATATTCCGATAATAGTTTGCAGCATTGTTTACAGTCATACACACATGCGTTGATTGAGAGGTAACTTCAAGGGTAGCCTCTTTTGTGGAGGTGCCCTCTAATACCTCAACCTTAGTTGGAGTATCGACTGAGGGTTCTTTCTCAAGAGCCTGTTCAACGGGTTGTTCGAGTGTCTGCTCAACTGGGGCAGTGGGTTTGGACTTTTCCATTTCCTTAACCCTTTCCTTCATCTCTTCCCAGTAGTTATGGTCAACATCAAAAGTGTCCCCATATTCTGCATCGACATCAAAAGGTACTTGCCACTTTAGAGTGTCTGTAACATCCCTGATTTTCATTAACGTACACAACTCAGGGATAATCATATCCATCTTCTCTTCCCGTATCTCAAAAAGAATTTCATCATGAACAGGGAGGAGTATCCTAACATCATCTTGAAGGTTATTATCGTATATCCACCTATACACACGCCACAAAGCAATTTTTATAACATCTGCACCGGTGCCCTGAATTGCCGAATTTATTGCACAACGATCGCCCTTTGCCTGAATCCCTTTATCCTCTGTGTTATAAAATTCATCCAGAGGTCTTCTTCTCCCAAAAGCAGTTTTACTATACCCGCGTTTACGAGATATCTTATGTTCTCTTTTAATCCACTCACTTAACCCGGAGTACTCTTTAAAAAAGTTCAATATCATTTTCTTTGCGGTCTCATAAGGCACCTTTGCCTGTCCAGCAAAACCCCCCGCGCCTCCACCGTACATTGTCAAGAAGTTCAAAGTTTTACCCATCGAACGTTCTTTTTTTGTGATCTCTTTCTTACCTGTAATAATCTGCCCTGTAATTGTATGAAGATCACCGGTGCCATGTAAAAATTCTTGTACCCACTTAGGTTCTTTTGAAAAGTTTGTGGCTATTCTTAATTCTTCACCGGAATAATCGATAGACACCATTTTAAAACCATGGTGGGCTATCATAGCTTTCCTAAGATTTACAGCATGAGGGTTTTTCTTATCAAACGTGGGGATATTCTGGCAGTTTACACCACAATACCCATCAAGCTTTAACCCTTTACCACCTGAACCGCTATATCTTCCTGTATCCGCCTGTAGTTGGTTAAGCTGGAATTTAACCTCATTATTTTCATCTGCATTAAGAAGCCAGTTATATAGATAGGTACTCTGGATCTTTACATACCCCCTATATGTCAATATTAGATTAACAATAGGGTTCTTTGTTGAAATCATTTCCAAGATTTCACTATTTGTCTGGTAGTGACCAGTTTTTGTTTTCAAAGCTTTTTCAGGGTATACAAGCTTAAGCTCTTCAAAAAGGATAACCCCTAATTGCTGGGTAGAGTTAATATCAAACTCATGACCGACAATATCAAAGATCTCTCTTATTAACTTTTTCATCCGCTGTTCTACATCAGCATTAACCTTTATCAGATACTCTTTGTCTATAAGTACTAAGTTTCGTTCCATTTCCATTGTGACAAAAAGGCATCTTTTCTCAACTTTATATATCGCCCAGGGCCCTTCTTTTTTAGTTGGATCAATTTCATCCATCTTCGCCTTTAAATACAGGTACAGGGCAAAAGTATTCATGCCATCACCGCCACCATAATACACAGCTTTTTGTGGGGGTACCATATAAAAGGCTACAGTATTCTTTTTTGTACCATGAATACCAAGCTCGTCAATTTCAAGTTGGGGCCTATCGAGTAATGATCCTGATAAGAACTTCAAACCTTTTTCTTTTCTGGAAGCATCCTGAATTGCTGCCATAAGATAAGTGTCCTCATATTGATCTTCACGGTCAATAATTACTCCATAACATCTTAGTATTTGTCCATCGTATTTAAAGTTATGGAAGATAAGGACACAGTTGGCTACAAGCCTCGCTGTCTCTCTGATTACAAAATTGATAGAGACATTAAACTCCTGAGCCCCCTCATGAGCTACCGGGATATAAATTCCCTCATCTGGGTCATGGGACAGACAGACACCAACGATCTCTGTATAGCATTTTCCCTCAGGGTTTACTCGTGTATTTAAGCCGTTAGTCTCAAGATCATAAACGCATAATCCCTTCTTTATACAAATGTCGATATATTCTTCTATCTCTATCTGTTTAGTAAGGAGTCTGAATTTCTTTGTTTTCATCCAAGGGCGAAGTTCAATAAGTTCTTTTACCTTTGCCTCAGTAAAGTCGTCCAAGCTTGCTATTGCTATATCTATTCCAGCCATATTTTATTTTCTTAACCTTTCAAAAACTCGGAGCATACTGTTTTTAAATTTGGTGTACTGCTCTGTAAATTGATCCTCTGGTACGGAATACTTCAAAACCATAAAAACATAGACAAACTTTGTATACGTAGCTAACTCTACCTCATATCTAACAGCTGTAATAGCCAATCTCATCTTTTCTAAGACTATTTTTTTATTATCAATCTTTGGGATGACTACTTCCTGGAGCTTCTTTACATGTGCTTCAGTTGCTTCAGGAAGTCCCGAGGTATCTATTGCGTAATCACGCACGATTCTATTTATAGCTTCACCAAAGCTCATTCCCTCTTTTTTTCGGACATAAGATATGGCATCTAATTTTTCTTTACACACCCAACAGTATGAAGTGTCAGTTGCTCTATAATAACGGGAACTTTTTTTCCTATCTACCCCGTGAAAATTGCATGCGAACTGCTCTTCCTCAATAAGCCCCGTAATACGCCCATCTATCCGTAGCATCTCACCTAATGAGACATGCTGCTTAATTAGCTCCTTTAAGCTATCAAGATCTTTCATATTATGTTACTTATGTCCACTAAGTTGTCGGCATTCTCTATAGCATGGGTATAATTCCAGATAAAGCCGGTGGCGAAGTCTATACATGCATCGAAAGGCTTAAAAAAGTTGTTTCTTCTGTTCTTTAAGCAACAATATTTTAACCGATTATTATCGCCTTCAGAATCAAATTTGTAGGAAGAGATAACAAGGTCAGCACTACGCTCTACCTCGTGGTTATCACTTAAAGCAGTGAGGTCATATAATCCCTCATTTTTCTTCGCTTCTTTATATCCCTCACGGTTAGCCTGATGGGGAGATAGGATTCTCATGCCCATACCATTATTGAAAGTTAAACATAACCTTTTTAGATTCTTAACAACATTGTTTGTTGTTTCTCTATGATCCTTAGTACGTTCCCCTTCATCGGCACCCATAAGACTGATATAGTCAATAACTCCGAACTCAAGGTTTCTACCTGTCAATTGGAGGTCTTGTTGGTATTGTCTAAATTTCAATTCTATTTCAGAAAGTGTAGTGACGGTCTTTTCAGGTTGCCATGTAAAAAATCTACCATACCCAGAACTCTCTGAACTTTTATCAAAGTCATCACAAACCTTAAAGAAATATTCTTTTTCTTCTTTGGTCAATTTCCCATAGATGACATTATTGTAGGTTATCTTTCCAACCATATGTGCGTACTGAGGCCAGAGCACTTTAAAACGCGGGTTGCAGCTATGGAGAACATAAATCTTATCCCTAATTTCTTTAAAGGACATCTCCAAGGTCACAAAGACTGTGTTCCATCCACCATACAATGCCCTATAAGCCATATTTAATGCAAAGGTAGTTTTACAGTGCCCAGTAAAGGCTGTCACAATCATAAGCTCACCAGATTTTAGACCCCCGGTTGAATCATCTATCTCTTGTAACCATGTACGAATACCAATGGAGTCTGATGGGTTTGCCTCAGTCTTATTGTACTGCTCCTTTACTTCTCGAGCATCTTCTTCACTTACTATCTGACTTTCAGTCTTTATTCCTGTCAGGGATAAATTAAGTCCGCGAGTTTCTCTCGCTATGTAACTTATCGAATCTGATATTCCCTTTAATTTTGTCTTATGCTTTCCTTTAACGATATCAAACCCGATAGAAGCAATCTTCTGAGCGTTATTAAGAATCTTGTCTAATTCTAAAATCTGTTGCTGTTCATTATATTGTTTAACAACACTTCTATAATCCATCCCAACATATGGCTGCTCACCACGTATCTTATCAAGAATAACAAGAATGGACTCACTTCCCTCAACTGTTTGAAAATGATTTTTTATAAATTCAAAAGAAGGAACTGCTAAATCTGATGTGTCACAATTTTTAATGTATTCCAGAACAAAGTAATAAAGGCTCTTGTATGCCTTCTCTTCCGGAGGGTTAGGAACAATATTTTGCAGAGATCTAAAGTTTTTGACACAATCTCTTTGTGATATGGTCTCTACGCCATCGGAAGTTTTTATATAGATAATTGATCTGAAGATAAGGTCTATTTCTACCATTTTTTCCCCTACATATTCCCTAAAGAGTTATTTACATCTTTTTCAGTTGCCCTCAAAGCTGAACTACGCGGAACATATCCCTTCATCTCCGGCGGGCTATCTAAATTGACTTTTTTGTAAGGCTCAAGATAGGGTTCTAATTCCGGGCTATACTCTCTTGCATCTTTTAGATGGTCAAGTGTGGTAGTATAAACCCAAGTAGGTTTTGCTAATCTACCTCGATTTTTTATTACCTCTGTAACGCAGTCCTTAATACTGGCATACCGAGCAGATGTAGTAAACATAATTACAAGGAGATCGTACTGGTTTAGATGCGAAGTAGTTAACCAATCCCCCGTAGTATCCTTGGGGACATTATATCGCTCTACGATAGTTCCTCCCTCAAGAATCATGTAATTCTTATACATAAAACCATTAAGGAAGAAACTCTTTACTATGTAAAGGAAGATGTCCTCAGAACCATAAAAGAGAAGATCTTTACCGCCATAAAGCTTATGGACAATTTCTGAATCTTTAGGGTTTGCTGAGCTTACCGGGGATAAGATCCCAAACTTTTTACCGATGCTAATATTTACTCTACAGTAGCATGGTTCTGTATGGGGGTACATAGACTTATGCCCACCAATATTTTTTTCAATGTAACCCGTTCCGATAAAACCGGAATCGCCACAATAGGGGCACTTACCCATAAAATGTTACCCAACTTTTTTAAAAACAGAGTCGTATAGGGCACCAATTGAGCCCCCATCTTCATTAAACAAAATTTCATCATCTTTAAAGTCAATAGCGCCTTCGGCGATATCTCCTATGATCTGATTAACTAAAGTTTTTTTACTTTCTAGAATACATAATACATGTTCATCAATGGCTCTTTTATTAACCATGTGTAACAGTAGTATATGCTTTTGTATACTACCGATACGCTGAGCCCTACCTATTGATTGGTAGAGATCCCCATAAGACCACGGGGTGTCATAATATAATATTACCCCAGCAGCTTGGAGATTTATTGCTGCAGAACCTGCCTGAGTAATAAAAATAACCTTATAGTCTAAGGTCAAATCTTGAAACATTTTTCGAGAGTTAGTTCTATCCTGAGCACTATCATCACCGGTAATCTGCACATGCTTTATACCAAGTTCATCAAGTATGGAAGTAAGCCTTTTTATCCCTGACTTAAATCTTGTAAAGACTATCGTTTTTGCATCAGACAATTCCTGATCAAATAGCCTTCTAAACTCTAACTCTTTTGAACTCTCACCTTCTTCATTAAGCCAGCCTGGACCATTTGATACAAGCTGGCAATATGAAAGGGCTGCTATCTTATTCTTTGCTAAACCCTCTTTAGTAAGGGATTCATCATACTTTATACGGAGTAAATCAAATGTTTCGCACTCTTTTTCAGTGGGATCACTCTTATTATTAAAATACTCTTCAAATTTAAAATACTTTTCTTTTATAAGTTTACAGTAGAGCTCTCCAGATAGTGCCTTCTTATAAAGAAGTTCTTGTGGTGCTGACATCTCAAGTACAAGCTTTCTTGATATGAGATAAGGAAGCTCACTTGCTACATCACGTGTTTTTCTATTGAGAAAAAAAGGATCAATGGTCTCTTTAAATTGGAGTAGATTCTTATACCCTACTATCTTATTAAAATAAGTCTTTTTACCTTTTCTCCACAATGCAATTTTTTTACGAACAGAATACTCTGCGAAGAATTTTATTTTACCTGGAAAAAGACCTGGTACTATTACCCTATAAATGTAATATGCCTCTTCCAAACGATTCTTTATAATGGTAGCAGACATCCCATAAACATAGGTAGCCTTCTCTGAGATCGCATTAGCCCCAAACCAATTTCTAGTTTTAAGGTTCTTGAACTCTTGACATTCGTCAAAAGCTACCATAAATCTAGGGCCTCTATTTTCAGCGAGGAACGTGTAATCTTCTTTAACGGCATGGTAATTTACTATTAATACCTGAGCGTCTACTGAATCATATTGAGCTTTACGAGCTTTAAACCCATCTATTGCTCGGCACTTATGTCCTGCAGCGGTCAACTCTTCTACCGTACCATATTCTTCCTTACTCTGTATCTTACCATTCTTATCCTTGTACCTTACTTCCCCATAACTATTCGTGATTATGTGCACAGTAATGCCCGTACAGAATTTCATGAATTCTTCTTTCCACTGCTCCATTGCTGATTTCGGGGTAACTATGATAAGTTTTAATTTGGGCTCGGACATAAGGCGGTATACGTAGGAGGTTATTACTTGTAAGGTCTTTCCTAAACCTACTCCATCTCCAAGGATCATTCTATTAAGGGAGAGTAGGTGAATCACACCGATTATTTGATAATTACGGAGTATTGTCGTTGGTTTTAAAAAGGGGCAAGGTTTCAGGGAGGCTTTTTTAGCTAAACGAATCTTTTTTATAAATTCGTAGTTTGAGGGCTTACTAATAAAATTAGCCACCAGGTATTTCCCTGTTCAAGTTTCCAAAAACAAACCTTATTATTACCCATAAGATACTATAAGGTGAATCAAAATTATTCAAAAAGAACAAGATACTTAAATTGGGCGCTCTATTATTTACAAATTGTAAACACAGACTTATAGCCCATTAGCTTATATATAAGCCTAGCTACTAATAAATTGGGCTTTTAAACGCATAACTATGCGTTGCACATTAATAAAATTAGGTTTTCTACGAAGCGCAGTCAAGGGCTTTAATATAAATAAAAATTATCTCCCCAAACGTTTTAGATCATCTGCCAATGTCTTAAGCTTTTTTCCGGCATAAGTATGCTGCTCAGACTCCTCTATAAGACTTTTTGAGATATTCCCTTGATCACCAGAAGAGCCTCCACCAGTACTTGTAGACATGCCCATTGAGGCCTCTTCTTCAAGAGACGCTTCCCCCATATACCCAGCAAGGACTCTTCGAGTCATTCTTTTAAGGTCATAACTTTTTGATGAAAATTTCTTAGCCATAGGACTCCCTGTAGGGTTATCTAAATAATCCCCATCCACTTTTCCCTTCCCCTGTTCATCCACGGGTTGAAAGGGAGATTCATTAGTAGAAGGTTGCTGCTCAGTCTTATCTTTTAAAGATGTCTGTTCCGGTTGCTTTTCTTGCTGAATTTTATTAAGGGTAGGCCCAACTACGGTATTAAACGCGGCTTGACCTCCAACATAATGCCCACCCTGAACGTCATCATTACTGGGGACATCAAAATTTGGAAGAAGTAGCTGATTCAGGTTATTAGCCCAAATCCTGTACTCATCAAATATCTTCACAAAGTCATTAAAGTTGTTGAACTTCCCTGCTGGGCGAGTTCTATTTAATAAGACATTTACGATGTTACTCGGTGGATCCTGATCAGAGAATAAAGACTCCCCAGAGTTATCAATATTAATAACCCCGGAATTACCTCGCTTATCGGAAAACAGAATTAAGTCTGCTTCAAAATTCTCTTTTGTAGCATTTGCCTTCTCAGGGTAGATTCTTTCACTACCAGCTACCTTTGTCCCCATAGGGTTTAGATCAGCCTCATATACCACTAAAGTACTTCCATCAGAGGAATATTGAGTAGTAGCTATGATTACTTTTTTCCATCTAAAATAATCGGAGAAAAATTTACCGGTATTACCACCCTTAAGCTTCTCTATGAGGGACGCTCTTTCTGGAGTATCCCTTTGAAGGATCTCAGAGAGGTATGAAAACTTTATACTATTCTCTGGAGGAGCGTCATAGAAATAATAACGCCATCTCTGAACAGGCTTACTGACATTTTGTTCTGCAGGGGCTGCTCCAGGAGCAGTTTCAGGAGAAGTCTCCGTAGGAGCAAGATCTTCTTTACCTGCTACAATATTTCTCAACACATTATTAAGAATCTTCTTACTAATCATATTATCCTCTAATAATAGGTCTTCCAACCAATTCAAAAATGTCTACCGTGTCTTTATCTGAGAATGGATTTAAGTAATTTCTATTAGCATCTATAGTTTCACCAGCTATTACCATGAGATAAATTTTCCCCATAAGACTGGGGTCGCTCTGATACCCCTTACCAGATCTTACAAAAACGTAAAACTGATATACCTTCTTATGATGCCCATTTGAAGAGGGTGTTGTATTAACAGGTTCAGCATAGCCCGTCTCAGTATAAACTACATAAGGTCTCCCGTTACCTACCTTAAATGCAGGATTACCTTCAATCGTTAGTCTGAAATCATTTCTACCACGTCTTGCCCCAGAGTTTACCCCAAGAGTAAAATCATTTATAGAAGCATTCAGGGGATCTTGCAGCTTTCTTTTTGCTGAAGTCAGTAATGTTTCAAAGTCATCCAAACCATTTAACAGAATATCCGAGTAGCATTTGTAATCAGTGATATTGTCTGAAGACAACATGCTTAACGCTGGTAGCCTATTAATTGTATTTGAATTTATCCCAACACAAATATCAAACCGGGTTATCTCGTACCCAGTAATTGTCTCAGACACTCCCTTGTATCTTTCACAAAGGGTAATTTCAGTATCAGAAACAACATTGAGTACACGGTATAATTGAGTTGACTCCGGTAATCGAAGATAATCATTTGGTAGAACATACGATCCCCAATTAGTCCCTATCCCTGAGACTGTCCTGGAATCCTCTATAAGAGATGCATGACCCTCACTATACGAGAAATTTACAACCGCACCAGAACCTGATGACGAAATGATAGCAGTATTTTCTCCCTGAACCTTACCAAACATTTGGTCTGAGGTTGTATTCAGCATGCCCTGATAGGGCACTGTTTTATAAAAGAAATTATAAGGGGATTCATTTGATGCTACATAGCTGTGCACCAGTACTGGGACCCTTAGCTTAACATACCCTGGAGCCGCCTCAATCCTCATTATTGTAGGTAAGAGGTCTGGAGTATATTCTGAGCCATTAATTATCGGGAGCTTGGAATTATCCAATGTATTATTTATAGCGATATGAGTAAAGGATATATCGTATAAGTAGGCAAACGGTAACCCCTCTACAAAACTTCCAGAAGATACCGCTGTAGTAGCCAACTTAATAATAGGTTTATCTCTTGTATCAATTTTATAAATTCCAGGAGACTCTTCCTCGGCAATAACCTCTATCATCTCGTAGGTGTCTAATATCCCCATACCTTGCTTTGTTAATTCGAAAAATTTAACAGAATCTGCAACAGAGTATGTGTCACCACTATTCTCAATAAACTTGCTGCCGGTATACAGTGTAATCACTATCTCCGTATCTGGGTATGCCCCAACAGTAATGATATAGTTTAGTATGGAATATGGGGAAGTTGTTACAGCTCTCTCTGACGTAAAAGGTATGTGTACCCCAGAAACTTCTACTGATTTTACCCCTAGGATATAATACTGATTGTACTTATTATCTAAAAGTGGGATATTCACAATACCTGAATTGGTTGTCGTTCTGTATAATACGACTTCGTGACCAAAGTTCGATAGTTCCGTGTAATTGCCCCCACGATACTTTATTAGGTCTCTGGGATCCATCTCCCCAGGAGAACCCAAGGCTACAGAAGCCTCACTGAAATTGAGCAGATTTCCACTATTGTTAACCTTAAATTGGAGATCCTTATCTCTTGTTGCTATCGCTACGGTATCGTTTTTATTTACTTCAATAAATTCCTTCGGGACATCTTTGAATCCCAGAGATGATGAAGAATATTTGAAAGTAAATTCCATGATCAATTTTACACTAGTCCCTACAATATGCTCTGCACCACTTGCAGCTATGGTAATACTGGTCCCATCTGATGTGACCCCACTAACCAGACCTTGATCTGGAGAATAGAACCCGTCTACAGAAACTATCTCCCCATCAGGCAAAGTTACCTTAGAAGCTATAGTAAAAGAACCTGGCAACCACACACCAGAACCATTATAAGATATTTCTATAATATTATGATCATGTGTAACTTCAGCATTACAAAAAGAGCGACGTTTAAATACTTGTCCTTGGGTGCCGGAACCAAAACCGACATCTGGAATATTATCCCCACTTACGCTGTTTATCCGTTCCACCTTCATCAAGGTATTTCCACCAGAACTTGGGGGGCTTATAAACCCATCTTCTCCAAAACCCTTCTTTAGGACAGTTGTTAGTTCACCGGCTATCAATTTACTGATAGAGGTATCAACAATATCCTTTATATCCCCCGATACTATAACCTTATGTCTTAGGTCTACGATATCATCCTTATAGATAATATGCGCCATTTTTTTATCAGGACGATCTGATCTATACCCTGCGACCTGCATATCCTTTGTAACTTTAGTAGAGTGTATGGAAGTAGAGACGAAATCGCTATTTGATAACCTTCTTCGATACACTATGAACATTGGTATGGCGTATAC
>Ga0247841_10005928_pt1 | contig 19342 bp, 18 predicted proteins | sample LaCruzMarch2015__2_FD_192410 | JGI IMG/M metagenome (GOLD analysis project Ga0247841, IMG submission 192410) | Freshwater microbial communities from meromictic Lake La Cruz, Castile-La Mancha, Spain - LaCruzMarch2015_18m | ecosystem: Environmental > Aquatic > Freshwater > Lake | place: Spain... | reverse complement strand
GAAGACCCCGGGCGAGTACATTGAACGGGCAAAACTGGCTCGGGAACTGCCGGCCAGGATCACAGGATTCCTCGAGGGCTCACGGTGAAAAGGGCAATCTGGAAGATCGCGCCCGCCTGGGCGCGGTACATCGTGGACGACAGCCTCGGACGCACAATCGTGTTCGAAGCAAAACCTGAGATTCGGGATGATCGGTGGGTTCACTTGGCGGGCACTCGGTACGAAATCATCAATGACCCGCGGGAAGACTGGATGGACAGCCTGGAGGAAAAATCGTGAGACTGCGCCTGCGACCAGAAGGGTGCAAATGGAACTTGCTCATGGAGGGCACGGTACGAGAGGAGGAACGTCCATGAAACGTATATGGATTTGGGAAAATATGCCGAGCTACGTGAACTACATAGCTCAGGATCGCAACGGAACGTGGAACGGTTTCAGGGAGAAACCCCACATCGATGAAGATTACCTGGAGTGGGACGATGGCAGGCACGATGCCGTCATCATTTCATTTGAGAGAATGTACAAATGGCGGGAAAGCCTACAGGAACGCCCATGAACCACTGCACCATCGAAGCGTACCTCAGTCCAGCCGGTCTCACCATCTCCTAGATGCCCTCAAATCTGAGAATTCGAGAACCGGAGTAGACCATGCACGATCCTGACTATGTGTGGATGGGTGACGAGTGCATCCATCCATCTGACCCTCGCAACATCGGGCCCGAGTGGGAGCGCCTCACTGCCGACTTCAGCCCCTTTAATAGTTCTCAGAAGGCTCGATGCAACTCGCCAGTTATCCCGCCTGGGTTCGTCTACCTACAGGATATCGTCATCGCCACTGGGTTTCATCGCAAAACTATCAACGCAATGATACAGATCGCACACATCATCCATCGCATAGTCCCAGGCGTCCGTCGTTATGTCTATCCAAAATCCGATATCGATAGGCTCCTCAAAGATCGGGAATCAAAAAATCCCAGAGCAATCGTCTCACTGTCTGATGCCGCTCGTATGCTCGGAGTCACACGAGGAGCGCTTCAGCTTATGGCAAAAGCCGCCAACGCAAAACCTGTCCTCTATAACCTCTACATCTATAAAGATTTAGAGGATGCAATGAACGAAAGGAGTTCACCATGTCTGATCTCAATGCAGTAGCCATCATCGGGCGCGTCACTCGCGATGCCGAGCTGAAAGCGCTCCCTTCCGGAACCTCCGTCTGCAATTTCTCTATCGGAGTCAACCGCTCTATCCCACCGAAGGATGGCGGCGAGTGGAAAAACGAAGCCTCCTTCTTCGACTGCCAGCTCTGGGGGAAGACCGCCGAAACTCGCGCCGCATTCCTGCTGAAGGGAAAACAGGTCGCGGTGGCCGGCGAACTCCGACAGGATCGCTGGGATCAGGACGGTCAGACTCGCAGCCGGGTCTACATCGTCGTCTCCGCCGTACAGCTCCTCGCCGATCCGAGGCCGAAGGATGGGGCAAATACGCCTTCAGGCACTCCGGCATCCGGACAGCCTCATGCAGCAAAGCCGACAACGAAACATCCGATGGACGATTTTGAGGACGAAATACCGTTCTGAGCCTTCTTACCGTGTCCGGTCGAAAGTCTGGACACGGTAAAATGCTTAGAAAATGAGACATCGACAGGAGGTACGGATGTCACGCATAAGAACAATGAAACCGGAGTTTTTCCGGCATGAAGGGCTCCAAGAGCTTGAAATACAACACCCCGGGAGCTATCCGATGTTCGTGTTCGAAGGGCTGTGGACGCTCTGCGACTCACAGGGCTGTTTCCCCTTCAAGCCGCGGCAGATCAAGCTCGACATCCTGCCGTTTCTCAACTTCGACATGGCCAAGACTCTCGGCATCCTCGTCGATGCCGGCTACATCGTCCGGTATCAGGCAGATGGTCATGAATATGGCTACGTCCCGACCTTTCTGAAGCACCAAAAGCTAACTGGAAAGGAACTTGACGCAGGTGGGCGTTGTCCGAAGCCACCCGTAGTTGATAGGAGTGAGAACCACAAAGAACCTATCAAGACGCTCTCCGAAGAGGTTTTGGACACTACCCGGAACGTATCTGGAACGTATCTGGAACCTATCCAGACACTCTCCGGGGAAGTTCCGGATTCCCAGGAAAGGGAAAGGGAAAGGGAAAAGGAAGGGAAGAAAGAGGAGAGCGCGCGCACGAATCACGCAGATCCAGTAGTCCATGAGTACAGGAGTACCAAGCCACCATCACCCTACTCGCCTATTCCTGTACCCACTACTACAGCAGCACAGCCAGATAGCCGATGGATCGCAACCGAGTTTTTCAGCATGTGGTCGATCAAGACCGCCCGACTCGTAGGGCCTCAAAACCGAGATTACCAACTCGCTCATGAACTCCTCACCAGCCTAGGAGGATCACTGACCTCACAACTCCAGGAGGAAGTACATGCAGCCATTTCTAAATACCTCGAGGACTGGAAACAGTTCTGGTTCGCCCGCCGTGGATCGGCTCCCAACCACAAGCCTGACTGGAGTTTCCGAGGATTCGCCGGCCATTACGCCGAACTCGTAGCACCGGAGCATGCAGCTGCACCGGATGATGACTGGGAATCCGATCCGCGAGTTATCGCCCTGGCACGACAGGGCTAGGAGGAGTCTATGGATCTGCCCCTTATCAAGACATTGCTCGCCCAGCTCGAGAAAATCTACGGCCCTTGGTCGAACAAAGAGGTGAGGATATCGCTTCTCGAATACTTGGCAGAGTCGATCCACCCTGATCGCATCGATGCCTTTTACAAAGCAATCCTCCGAAGCCACTCGGTAGCACGAGGATCACCGGATGTTGCGGCTGCGGAACTCGCGGTCATGAGGGCCGAGGAGCGAGGAGAGAACCTACGCATGCCTACCCACATCATGGACTGGTCGAGGGAGAAGAAGTTGCCTCCTCCACCCACCGAAGAGGAGCGACAGGGATTCCAGACATACAAGACCGCAGCGAAATCCATGGGCATCAACGTGGACGAGGATGGTTGGTTCGCCTCCTACGTCATGGTGGAGTGCGAGAGAAAGGCCAGAGAGAACGGCCATGACAGGCTACCCGGCTCTAAGCGGCGCATCCTGTAACATTTTGAAAAACAACAAATGCCCTGGAAGGCCTCTTCCCGGCCTTGGATTGCGTCGGAACCACGGTGGACGTGATTTCTCTCGTCCAGGCAAAAAGACATGGCTTAAAAGCCGAATTTGGAGATCGGCATGAAATACAAAAAAGGCGATATCTATGGGCTCTTCGTCCATTCCCTCGAACTCCACTACGGGCCGTATCCCGCACTCACCGACAACCGCGATGGCACCTTCTCCGGCGATGCACTCGAGGTCAAGAAGTTCCTCTTCAGCACCTACCCTCCCGACCGGGCAGAACTCGAGATGCTCATGCAGGCCATCAAAACCGCATTCCCCAAAACCTCAGAACCACCGACAGCCGATCAGATACGGACTATATCCATCCAATCTGGACTTCTCAAAAACTAAGGTTTTCAACGTTCAAGAAGGCAACACTACTAATCGTATCACCACGACACCTGACCTACTCATCCAGGATGCTATCCTCCTGCTATGTTCGCAAAGGCACTATGCCCCCATTGCGGGAATCCGATTGATTGGATCGCCACAGCCACAGGTAAGCCCGTCATGGTTGAGAGACCATTGGTTGAAATCATTACCGAACGTGGCCGATTGGCTCAGGGGAAACTCTTGCACCACTGCCCTACGGAGGAAGCACATGCCCGCGAGTCAAGAAATACATAAATATCTCGATGACTGCGCTGATGCCGGAGTCTATGGGAACCTCATGCTCACCTTTGACTCTGGGGAGGTAACAACGGTCTCACAGAGATTCGAGCTACATGCCTCCGATCTCAAAGAGGCCTTCGACAGTAAGAAGAAGATTCTTATCGTCAGGAGCAAACCGCGGTGAACATTCAGGATCGCAATGACTCGCGCACGCGCAAGGAAATACGGAGACAACCAATTCCGCTAGGATCAAGTCGCAAGGTTCCCGCATACATCCGAAAAATGATCATCGACATGTCTGCGCAGTGTATGCCTTGCCAAAAAATATCCGCTGAAATTGAAAAACAGTATGGCCTTCAGATCAACGCATCAACTGTATACTATTGGCGGCTCAAGTTCCGCGAACAGATAGTCAAGGCTCAAGGCGACATGCTCGCATCGGCGAAAGCAACGCAGCCTCTCGCATCCCTCGAGTACCGGCTGAAGCAGTACCGGGCAAACATCAAGCGAGAACTCCGGAAGATCGAACCGGACGGGCGCGTGATCAACGATGCGATCAAAAACGCAGGGGAAGAGATCCGCGCAATGGAGCTTTTCCGCCTCCGCGAGACCGAATCCCTCCTCAAGCAAAGCCTCCTCACGAAACCGGCGGAGGATACTTCCGGCATAGATCAAGTCATATCGATGGTCGAACGCCGCTACATCATCGCCAAGGAGCACAGGAAGGAAAACTATGCGATCATGCAGAAGGTCGATTGGGCACGCATCGACCCACCGAGTACTGCCATGCCGGAGGAAACCCCGGAACCTGGGGAGGATGAATGAAGTACCGGGAAAAGGCCGAACTCAAAACGCGCTGTCCCGAGGGGGTAGCAGCATTCTATCTCATACGACGCGGGAATTGGAGCGGAGCGGAGAAGTCGGAGATTGCGACGGCGGTATTGAATTATGCCGGCAATGAGTCATTCGAGTTTGACTGGTGGCAGGATTGGTATATTCAAACCGACCACCAGTTTCTCATTGCCAATAAGTCGCGGCGCGTCGGCTGGTCGTTCACAACCGCCCTCAAGGGAGTGCTCAACGCCCTCGACCCCGGGAATGCGGGCTACACAAAGCAGTTTGTTTCATATTCCATGGAAGACGCCAAGGAAAAGATCGCGGTTGCACGCGAGTTCTATATGTCGATCCCTTCCATACTCCGCCCGAAAAAACTCGTCTCCGATTCCAAGACCATCCTAGAGTTTGAGGATACCAACCATCGCTCCCGCTCCCGCCTGATCTCCTGGCCATGTAAGGCCCCTCGAGGCAAGGGCGGCGACATCTCCCTTGACGAGTTCGCCTTCCACGCCAAGGACAAAGAAATCTATATCGGAGCACTTCCGGTCATTTCCCGCGGCGGCTCCCTCGAGATAGGCTCAACCCCGTTCGGAAATAAAGGCTACTTCCATGACATCCTCGTAGACGAAAAACAGTTTCCGCAGTTCAAGCGCATGTTCATATTTTGGTGGGATTCTCCGGCGCTGTGCCGGGATGTCAATCGTGCTGTCGATGACTCGAAATACCTGTCAACTCGGAACCTTGTCCCCAAATACGGTACTGCCATCATCCGGCAGATATTCGATTCGATGGCGCTCGAGGACTTCCAACAGGAGTATGAGGGTGCCTTCCGCGATGAGCTTGCATCCTTTATCCCGTTGTCCATGATCCAGGCATGTACTCCTCTCGGCGATGAGGAACTTGTCGCTTTCAAGACCATCGACGATTTCATTCTCGGCTACAACCCGGACGAGCACGGCTACCTCTATGCCGGCTACGATGTCGGCAGGACTAACGATGCTTCGGAACTCGTGATCATCGGTTACGATGCAGACAAGAGCCTCAAGCGCGTACTCGCCTCGATATCGTTCAAACAGGTGAAGTTCGAAGTCCAGGAAGAGAACCTGTCAGGACTCCTGAAGGAACTACCGATCCATCGCCTGTGCATAGACTCAACTGGACTCGGCATGATGCTCGCGGAGAAGCTCGAGGATCGGTTCCCGCGGAAGGTGGAGCCGGTCACGTTCTCCGGGCCGGTCAAGGAAGAGCTTGCAGAACCTATGTGGGTAGGATTCGATAAACGAGAGTTTGTGCTTCCCGCGGATCGGGAACTCCACAAGCAGATACACGCCATCAAGAAGTCCGTCACCGCATCGAAGACCGCACGATTCGATTGTGATCACAACGAGACTCACCATAGCGACAAGTTCTGGGCTTTCGCACTCGCCAACCGCGCCGTGGGTTACGGGAAAGCCTCTCAAGGCGGATTCTACCGCCAGTACTCGCAGAAACACGGGAAGCATGCCGACCCTGTCGGAAGCCTGTTGACCCGCAGGAGGATATGATGCGCACTCCATCCGAAGATGAGATTGTGGCCATGCTCAGGAAATCAGGCGTCGTCCGCAAGCAGAAGGACGGGCCACTCGATACCATAAGCGTCACCGTCAACCCGTTCAACAGAACGATGTACCGCGGATCGAAAAACATCATAGAACCGAACCGGGGGATCAACTACAAGATCCTCCGGACTGTCGCGGAACGTGCATGGATCATCAATGCCATCATCAAGCACTTGATCGACTCCTCCCGGCCATTCTGCAAGACGTCAACCGATGAAAACGTTCGGGGTTTCCAGATTCGACGCAAAGATGGCGCGGAGATGGACAAGAAGACGGAGGCGCTCGCTCGAACCTATGAGCAGTTCTTTTCCCGTACCGGCTACGGAGACGATCCGGACAGAGAAGACTCCATGGCGACATTCACGGCAAAGGCGATCCGCGATGTATTGACGCTCGACCAGATCACGACGGAGCTTCAGCGCACTACCGGCGGACAGGTCTACGCAATGTGGGCTGTCGATCCTGCTACCGTCCTCCGGTGTGCGGAGCAGGGATATGAAGGCGATGACCGCATTAAGTACATACAAGAAATAGACATGCGGACTACTGCCCTCTATACAAAAGATCAGCTCGTATTCGATTACATGAATCCTCGCACAGACATAGACCACTCCGGATACGGCTACTCCGCAGTCGAGCAGGCGATCGACCTTGTGACCGGCATGATCAACGCATTCATGTATAACATGGGATTTTTCACAGAAGACAAGCTCCCGCGGGGGCTTCTCCTTCTCCAGGGCGACGCCGACACGGAGGAAGTGGAGATGATCGAGGACTACATGATCAACATCATGTCCGGGCCTCCCTCCTCGAAGTGGCGCGTTCCCATCATTCCATCAGGCCAGGGATCGAAGGGCGGGGCAGAGCGGAAGATCGAATGGGTTTCGCTCCAGGGAACCAACAAGGACATGGAGTTCAGCCAGTGGACAGAGTTTCTATGGTCGTCTGTCGCAAGCCTCTTTGGTGTTGACCTCGAGGCGATGGGCATTCGGACATCCAAAAATGCAGCGGTGATTGGCGACAACACGACGCCCCGGATTGAAGCCTCGAAGGCGCGTGGCCTGGGTTCCATCCTGGGCTTCCTCGAGCAGCACTACCAAAAGATCCTGGACAAAATCGATCCGCGATTCGATTTCGAGTTCGTCGGCTATGAAAGAGAAGATCCGGATGCCAAGTCGAAACAACGAGAAGCGGATCTCAGAACCTACAAGACCATCGATGAACTCCGGCTTGCCGATGGGCTGAAGCCATTCAACACCGAATGGAGCACGATCCCGCTCAACTCCGCGGTCATCCAGATGCTCCAGATGGAACAGCAGTCAAAGATGGTGGGAGGCGGTATGCAGCAACAAGGACAGGAAGGAATGCAAGGCGCAGGGCCTGACGAGGACGATGACTACCGGCGGCTCCTCCTCGGAGACGACGATGAAGGCGATGAAGGCGATGAAGGGGATGAGGGCTCCGGGGCTCCGCAACCTTCGGGAAAGAACCAGACGGGCATGCAGGCGCGAAGTCAGAAGTCCTTGCCGGTTGAAATCATTGTATGAGAGGAGGCCAGAATGAGATTGGTACTACAGATACTTCAAGACGCTATACAGAAGGCGAAAAAGAGCGCGAAGCTCGTACCGGAACGCCGGGTGATCACTCGGGAAGGCTCGATGCCGTTCACTACAACCGTCTGGGTAGATCCGACGAAAAAGAACCAGGTAGATCAGTTCGGATTCGATTTTGAGGATGAACCGGAAGCGAAGGATCAACCGACGCTCGTGGTCAACCAGCATGAGAGGCCGATGGTTCCTGCGATTCGAGATGAAGGTGCAGTTGCGAAACGCAGTCAGCTATTTTTGCGCGTTGCAGGCTCGAAAGACAAAGTGCCGGTATCATCGCTGAAGGACGCATCGGAGAAATACGCGGCGGTACGAGATACCAGGATGCGCATTGGGGCCGGAGGGAGTTCGACTACTCCGGAGGTGCAGGTTATCGATGGAGAGGGGAAGGTAGTCGGCGTGGTTTCCTACAACGGCAGGATATGGGCTCCGGATGACTATGGGAAGAATGGAGCGAAGCCGATCTACGACACCGCGACGGACGAAGAGAAACGTGATGCAATAACAGCACAGATTGAATCAGCCATGGAGGGCAAAGAACCTGACCTGGATGCTCTTAGGGAATATGGCTTTGCTGCTCCTTACAGACAGGACGGCTATATGGATTCATCGACTGTTCGCAGGGCATTTTACATCTTAGGGTATGACGCAAAATATGTAGCTGCTGCGATGAAAGCCGATCAGTTCAAGAGTGGTGGTGGGTCTTTTGATGGTATGCGCCAATATATTGAAGCCACAGCCGCAAGCAAGAAGGAAAAGGCAGACAAGATCAAGGAAAGGGCTAGGATTTTAACTCAAGCACGGGAACTGGCGAAGACCGATCAAAAAATCGAGATGGCACTCTACCAGTACGACTTGCATGAACAAGGCTTAAAGGATGCGAAAGCAAGACGCAAGGATCATATCGCAAGCATCCCGAACGATGAGCAGCGGAAGTTGATCGGAGGGCTTTCAAGGAACAATATCGGACTCGCCTCAGCAAGGCTAGCAATTAGACGGCATGAAGCGAAAATGGAAGAAGCGTTGGAAACATTGAAACACATGGTTAGGGTTAGAGTTAGAACCTCAGTGGCTCCAAAGCCTGCCGCGTCTCCTCCCCCGAAGCCGGAAACCCCGAAGCCGGCACCGCCCGTGGCACCGCCCGCGGCTCAGGCAGAACCAGCAATCAAAAAAAAGACATGGAAAGAAGCTCAGGCAAGCGGGAAATGGATCAAGAACTCAGCCGGGTATATTTGGCACTACACCGACGATCAAGGCGCCACAATGATTTATGGAACCATCGAAGATAGCGGAGGGCCAAAACGCCGGGGGAACTCGCGGTTCGAAACCACCGACGGGGAGATATTCGATACCATTCAGGATGCCAAAAAACACGAAATGGAATACTCCAAGAAAAGATTGATTATGGATGGATATGTGAAGGATGAAGCCCCTGATTCGCTGTCGTTAGAGAAGCCCGCCGAGCAAGAGAAGGCCAAGGACGGTGCCTACAGAATTGGATCAGCTCCGGAGATACTGGACGCATACGCACGAAGCAAGGGATTGCGGAAATCGCGGTGGGGAAGGTTATGGACTATCGGTTGATCGTGAGCGGCGTTGATGATGCCAACCGGAGGGACAAGTACCTGCATGCGGTCGGAGCACTGGCCAAGTCCATGCGGGTGCCGTACACCCTCCGGGAACCCCGGAGCCACGGACAGGGGAAGCAGGAAGAGTTCCCGTTCCTCGCGTATCGTGACCTCGTGGAGGAATGGAACGATTGGTACGAGAAGATCCTCGAGCAGGTCTACAAGACGACCTGTACTGCATTCGATATCCCGGAAGTAGGCCGGCTCCAGAAAGCCAGGAAGAACCTATCGAGTGAAACCCGCTCGCCTCGACCGGAGCATGCCGGGCAAGAGTTCATGGCCTGGAAGGGCCGCGTGCTCTACTCTCCGGAAACCGGGAAGCCGATATCCCGGTTCCAATGGGATGCGTTCGTTACTGCGCTCGAGCAATTTCTCAACCGGAATCTGAAAGAGGCAGAGAAGCGCCTCGTGCTCTCCGCTGCCGCTCTCGGGAAGATCCTTGACAGGATGCTCAAGTTCAACACCTGGGAGGCGGTGAAACGGCTTCGACTCGATGAAGCGCGCTCACAGGCAGGCGAGAAGGTCTTCTCCGATGAAGGATCGTTCCGCAGGCATTTCAAGGTTCCCGTCTCGGAAGCCGACAGAATCAAAGTCGCGGAAACCTCCGCAGGCATCTATATCCAGGGCATCGCGGAAAAGACCCGGGATACCGTCCGGACAATTCTGGTGGAGGGCATCAAGGAACGATCCACGAAGGGCGAAGTCGGACAAGTGCTCTTCGACAAGCTCGGAGGCTTGAACCGGGACTGGCAAAGGATCGTGGAGACGGAAACCAACGAATCGATGAATCGGGCATTCCTCGCCTCACAAGCTGCACAAGCCCCGGCGGGCGAGAAAATTTACTTCCAGCGCTACGAGGCTGCGGATGAGGCGGTATGCAAGCACTGCAACGCGATCAAGGGAAGAGTGGTGCTCTGGGTCAACGAGCCTCGGGAATCCGAGAAGATCGAAGATCCCTACGCATCGGTTGCGATATGGGACGGGAAAAGCAGATTCAGGCGAAAGGCGAAAGATCCATGGATCGCAGCCGGCACACAGCATCCCTGGTGCCGCGGGGTATGGTCTCGATGGTATCCGCCCTCCGCGACGAAGACGGCTTCCTTCGATGCCATGCAAGCGAAACTGCGCGCACGGTCTGAAGCATGGGGAACTGCTGTCGAGAAGGCTCGGGTGGAGTTTCGGGCAAAGGGCATTATGAATCCGACGGATGAGACTCCAGGATATCTGGACAGGATCAATGTGTTATTCAAGGAGGCGTTATGAAGGAACCTAGTCTAACTTCAAGGCATCCTTCTGAGACGCTACTAATCGTATCATCGGAAGCAGTGATTCTAAGGTCATTTCATTACCTGCCGGTATACTGCCGGCATGATACTGGTAGTACGGCTCGGGAAGAGCTACCTTCAGAAAGCATTAGATAGATCGAAGCTCACATTCACGCCGACAGTCGCGAAGACGAAGTTCGGTCTGCTGAAGCCTGCCCATCGATGGAAAAATCTTCAGAAAGAGACAAAGACTCCACATCTAGCTCCGAATGGGAAGCCGTCAAACCTGAATCCCGCACAGTGGAAGATGGTTCGGACTCCTGAGTTCAAGGCACAGTTCGGGGATTGGGAGCTTTTTGCTCTCAATAATTCGCTTCGGCATGTACGCGGTTCCGATCAGATCCTTGCTATAAAATCAGAATTGATTGGGAAGCCCTTCAGGAATATTGAATCAGGAATTGTTGCGACTATATCGGGAGAATCGCTTCGCAAGATGATGAGTTCTGCGGCTAGGTTGGGCTCAGTATCTCCACAGGCTCACTATCAAGCCCTCGGAAACATTGAAAAGCTTTTCTCTCTGGCAACACTTCGCGAAACAAGAGCTGGAAAGAAAGAAGGCGATAACGATGTTCTAAGTGCAATTCATCATTTCGAAGTACCTATGCCGTTTATGGACGACGTATTGCGAATAAAGATGATGGTGAAAGAGTTTCAGGAAAAAGAGTATGGATCGCGATTGTATTTGATCAATGCAGTAGAAATAGAAACGCCAGCGTCATTACATGGGGAAGCCTCTACAGAGGAACATTCTTCACACCGGCCCGCTGGCGTTACTGATAAGCTCGCACGGATGGTTGAATCTGTCAAGGGCAAAAATGTCTTGAAAGACCTCGATGAGAACGGAGAACCCCGAGCCGACTACGTAGAAACATTCGCCATCAACAATCCAAAAACAACCAAGTCACTCACATGGTCAGGGTACAGGCTCCAAGGTCGAACCAGGATCCATGGCATGGATATCTCCATCGAGAACAAGAAAGGCTCAGTTCGGCGCGGCACAGACAAGGACGGGCATGCTTGGCGGACAAAGATGCACTTTGCGTATGGGTACATCCGGGGAACAGTAGGCAAAGATAAAGACCATCTTGATTGCTACATCGGCCCCAATCCTGAATCGACGAAAGTTTTCGTCATCCACCAGAACGATCCAGTCACCGGGAAATACGACGAAGACAAAGTCATGCTCGGATTCGGAGACGCCACGGAAGCAAAACGGGCATATCTCAAACAATATGATCGTCCAGGATTTCTCGGAAGCATGGATGAGACCGATATTGATTCTTTCAAGAAGAAAGCATTCGCCAAGGCGAATAAAGGCAAAAAACTCGTTCTGAAAGCTTTCGTCATCCCTTCCGAACTCTCCATGGGCATCAAGGTCGAGATGGAGCACACCGATGATCCGGAAGTCGCGAAAAAGATAGCGAAGGAACACCTTGCTCGTCTCACGCGGATGCCCACGAGAGATAATACCGGCAGGGCAACCTACTCCGATGAGAGAAGACCTCTCCCCCCGTCACTTCTTATGGACGCCGCCCAGGATACCCTTCACGTCGGTCTACCCAGAAGGCGTTTCATCAAGATTGCAAAGAAGTACTACTCGAAGCTGAAGGCGGCAGGACTCGCTGAAGCATTGGAGGAATAATGTTCACCATACAAGCCTATGCGTATGACGCGGAAGCCCTCGAGCGGCTCGAGAAGGGCTTGCCTCTCGATGTGGAACCTTCCGGCTATGTCCATCTATCCATCCCGGAATGGCTCAGGATGCAGAAATCCCTGCGAGTCGCAGATGCGTATCTGAGGCTCTACAAGGCGAAGGATGAAGCCGTACAGAAGGCCCCGGCAGAAAGCATGCCGAAGAGCGGGCCGGGGAAAGCGAAGACCGCGCTTCCTGCCGGAGCGCGATGGATCACGGTGCATCCGAACGGGCGGGATCAGGAAGGGCATCCTGTCCTCATCCAGGAGTCCGGAGACGGCACCGCGCATATCATCGCGGGTGCCGGCGGAAAGTTGAATGGACTCAAATTGAACAAGATCAAGTCCAAGGAAGAGTACGCGCAGGCCATCAAAGACAAGAAGGAACGCGACAAGCTCAAGGCAGCCAAAGAGCGCCTCGCTGAACAGCAGAGAATCACCAACATGACTCCGCGGGAACGGGAGCAGTACCGGGCAGGGAAGAAGCTCCAGAAGCAGGCCGCCGAAGATTCTGCCGCCGGCAAGAAGAAACAAAGGGCGGAAGCCGAACGGAGGTTCGTGGGTGCCATGATCCAGAGGATGGGCTGGGATGCCGCGGAGTTTACCGATGTGGCAGACGAGGCCATTCAGGTGGCGAAACACCTTCTGGAAACCGCTCTCGACGATGACGCGGACAAGGAGACGCTGAAGAAGCTCCGGCACGATCTGAGCGTTGCCAAGAAGGCCAAGAAGCGCGCCCTCGACTCACAGCGGAAGCACTTCCTCGCTGCTGCAAAGGACATAGTCCGGGGCATCGAACACGAAGTCATCGGAGATGCCGACCTCCGCCAAGAAATAGAAACAAGACTGGGAACCTCCACAGGAGCCGCGGAAGTCATCCGGACGAAAAACAAGGGAACCGGAAAGGGTTTCGCAACCCAATATAGGGAATCAGCAGCCGAGAAAGGGAAGCTCGATGAGGGAACTCTCGCGGCAGAGAAGGACGAGATATTCGATGCACGGATGGCCGAAATCCGGTACGTTGACGAGCGGCCTGAACTGGCTGACATGATCGAGAAGGGAATCCAGACAAACAGGGAAATCAGCGCATTCAAGAACGGTTTGTATGAACCCGAAGAACTCCCGAAGGCTCCTATAGCCTCGGTCGATGAGCGGGCGGACATACTGAAGCAATACCTTGAGATGAAGCATACCCTCGCCTCCCTCGAAGACAGGGAAGCCGGACAATACACCATGGATGGCGAAGTTGTCCCTGAACATGAGGAACCCAAAGATGAAGGGCCTGAGTACGGACGTGGTACGAAGCTCGATTTCGTAGAACTCTTCGCTGATGACCTGGCCGACGAAGCGACGCGCATTTTCAATGCTCGGCAGGCGGCGGTGCATTCATCCCTCCTCGCCACAGTCGAAAAGAACTCGGGCGGATCGGGAAAGTGGATCGCGAATGGGAACTATGCCGGCTTGAACGCAATTTCGCTTGCGGCACTCAAGGATGAAGGGCTTGATCGCGACATCGTCGATGTCCTGGGCATCGGGGCATCTGCGCAGCTCATGGCCATGAAGGCCCGCCGGTCGATGTCCGCGCAGGGTTACGAGGATCTTGCCGAGTCGATGGAACGATACCACGCGGAAATGAACGAGGCGCTGGCATCCGAAGCGACGGAGAAGGCCAACGAGCTTATCGCACGGGCAGAGTCGATCCAGGAAGAGATAGATGCTACCGATCCTGGGGAACTCGCGGCACTCCGGGAATTGAACGAATCGCGACTTGCATACCTCGATGAAGCCAATCAGATAGCCGGGCAGGCCCTCGGGAGTCTGGAAGCCTCCGCCGCGATGGTCGCGGAGCTGAAGCGGAAACGCGATCCAGCATCTATAGAGGTCAACATGGGGGCGATCAGCACGGAGGATGCGATCATCCGGACTCGTGCTCTCGGGCTCGAAGCTGCGGACTATGAGATTCAAACTGTTGCAGGAAACAAGATCCTGACCATAACGGCCCCACAGAAGTTGATCCGCATTTCTGCGCCGGAGGATAGGGAAATCGAACAGGAAGTCGCGAGTATCAAGGCAGGGCAACGGGATGAGCAAGACTGGCTCCCAGAGGGGCTTGTCAGGCGCTCGGCAGAGAGTTTCCAAGATCCTGGAATAGGTGCGAAGGTAGCTCCTGGCTCCGTCGATGCGCAGTCACTGGGGGATACCGCTCCACAAGTCAAGCAGGCGGAGGAAGCGGCGCATCGGACGCTCGGCGAGATGCCGGAAGGAGCGTTTGCCTTCAAGGCGGTAGAGGATCTTTCGCCTCAGGATCAGACCGATATCCGGCGGTATTGGGAAACGAAGCTCTATGCCGGCACGATGGCCTCGAGGGGCTCGAAGGCTAAGTACCAGGAGAAAGGTATTTCCCGACAAGCTGCCTGGGCAAAGTTCTTCAGGGGGAAACATCAGGGAGACAAGGAATCTGCATTTGACGCCATCAGGGATGACCTGATAGAAAACCATTCGGAGGAGGATATGTTCGGGGAAAAGTCTCCGCCTCCTCTGGCTCGAGTCATCCCGGGCGCATGGAAAACCTACAAGTCGAATGTGGATGGTGCACGGGAACTGTTCCAGGCGATAGAGGATCTTTCGGATTCTTCGATGGTGACGGATGCCGCAGCGGCTGAACGGGAGCGCCAGAAGCTCGAGGCGGAATTACCAGAAAAGCTCACGGAACTCTATGAAGGTCAGATGCGGTCGCACTATCTGACGTTCATGTCCGGGTACTCGGAGGCGCAATTCAGCGCTGGCGAGGAGAGGCAGGAAGGCTCACCATGGGCAGAGTATGTCCGCATGCACGGGAGTGTTGACCGGGCGCAAGCCGCTGTCCTCGATTGCATCAAGGGCGAGTTTGTGGAGCGCTTCGCAGGCAACTATGCGAAGACTTCCAAAAGAAAGCTGAACACGAAGGTTGCCAAGATCCGGAACTATCAGGATCATGTCCTCGGGCTCCTCGATCCAGAGATGCGAGACTCCTACAAAAACAAGTTCACGGCACAACTCGCGTCGGCAGGCGCGACAGTCGCTAATCGTGTCGGAGGCAAGTTTGCCGCGGGTTCCTGGAAAGAAGCCGCATACCGATACCTCGAGGATCAGAAGAAAGCCGATGCAGCGCAGATGGAGATGTTCGGGGGTGAGGATCTCCGGCAGGATGACGGCACCGAAGTACTGTCGATCGGTGAACGGGCGGAACAGCAGCTCGCATCGATGATCCCGAGTCTGACGGGGAGCATCCGGCGGGGGCAAAAGTTCGCGGTCTCCCGGGGCATGGATTCGAACGGAGAACGGCAACGCGCCATCAGGATGCTCGAAGCATCCATGAGGATGAACCTGACCTTCGGAACGGGGAAAGGGAAGACAATCATTTCGATAGGAGCCTTTGCGAATCTGAAGGCGAAGGGGAAGGCAAAACGGGCTATCTTCGCGGTTCCGTCCGTCGTCCAGGCTCAGTTCGGGAGCGAAGTCTCAGTGTTCTGCGAGCCGGGGCGCTTCAAGGTGTCCGCGGAACCTGGGCTCAGTAGAAAGGATCGGATCGCGGCAATGCGGGACGGGAACCTCGATATGGTTGTGTGCACGCATCAATCATTGCGCGATGATCTTGTCTATCTCATGGCGCAACATCAGGAAGTGGACGAGGAGAAGGCCAAGGAAACCTTCAATGCCGCTTCGGAGCCTGACCGCAGGACGATGCTTCGGGCGGCGCTCGATGCCGCCGGCATCAGCTTCGATATGCTCACGGTGGACGAGTCGCACTACGCGACGAATCGCCAGGGGAAGGAAGACTCGACACTCTCGAACGTGCTCACCGCACTTAACCAGAACGTTACCTACTTCATGAATCAGTCGGCTACTCCGGTCAAGAATGACATTTCGGAAGCCTACGATATGCTCCATAAGGTCGCTCCTGAACGCTTCTCCGACCGGACGGAGTTCATGAAACGCTTCTCCGTTGACTCGCACTATGCGAGAACCTCGCTCCAGCGTCTCATAAACCGCTACAACTACTCCTCCCAGACAGTTACGGGGGTTCAGCGCGCAGAGAACCGGGAGGATGTCCAGCTCAGTCCTGAGCAACAAGCAGAGTATGATCATGTCCTCCAGGCATTCCAGACTGCATCGAAGGCACAGCGATCCGGAACGGTCGATGTCAACGCGATGCGCTACCTCTCTCCGCACGCATTCTCGGAGCATCATCCGGAGAGGCATCAGGAAATCGCGCAGAAGCTCCAGGCGTCGGTGGGAATCATCAAAGAAGAGGCGCTCAACAGAGTCGTAAACCAGTTCGACTGGAAGCGCAATGCCAAGGTCAAGAAAGTCCTCGACATCATAGACAGCAAGCGCTACAAGGCGGCGCATCCGAAAACCGCATCGAAGCCGGGGGATCGAATCCCTGGTGTAATTTTCGCGCACAACATCAAAACCATCGACAACCTCCGCGAGGCCCTCGAATCGAAGGGGCTCCGGGTAGGAGTCATCCAGGGATCGATGAATGGCGCGGAGAAGGAGAAGGTGAAGCTCGGCTTCAACCCTCCCTCTCCTCAAGACAGAATCTATGATGTCCTCGTGTGCTCCGATGCGGGCGCAACGGGGCTCAACCTCCAGAACGCAGGCTACCTCATCAACTACGACCTGCCTCAGACATCCTGGCTGAAACAACAGCGGGAAGGGCGGATAGATCGCCACGGGCAGAGCCATGCTTCGATCGACTACCACGACATCGTGAGCGCAACCGACCATGAAACGACGAAGTGGGAGCGCATCCAGAGAAAGAAGAAACTCGGGGCCATCTTCGAGGAAGATCCAGGCACGCTCGATGATTCTGGCTTGGCGCAGGTCATCGCGAATGTCCGCCGAGACAGATATAACCGGGGGATGCCAATCTCATCCATCGATGTCCAGAAAGGAGATGACGTACAAGATGAAAGACAGGCAGGCTGATTTACACAACGTTCTCGCGAAGATTCAGAAGCTCAGAGAACAGACTCTCGAATCCCGGGAAACCCTGGATGAGCAAGCGTCAACTCTGGCGGATGAACTCCAAGACAAGATAGAAGCCGTCCTCCCCGGTGCGGCTACCGGGAATAGGATCGCCGAGGATTGGTATTTGAAGTTGCTCCGGGAGAGGAGGATGTTGATATGATACGATTTTTCAAACTGAAACTTGAACAGCTTATGCTGAAGGCGCGCAGAAGCCCAAGACTCATGCGGGTGCTCCGTACATTTTACACGGAGGAGGGCAATCCCTATCCGAAGCATGTGTGGGTCATCCCAGGGAAGGATGCGGGAAAGTTCCCGGAAAGTCCTATGAAGTCGAAATCGCGATCAATGAAGCCTCTAAGGATTTCGAAATTGGCAAGAAAGTCTCGTTCATGGCGCTTGTCGATGATCAACATAGCAGATATGGATCGAAAACGGTGGTCTACCCTGTCGGGGCTCGACCGCCTCAAGAGAGTGATCGTGCCGCTGCTGCCGAGAGAATCAAAGCGGCAAACTCGGCTGCATACATGCAGCAAGCTGAAAAGTGGCTTGGCTACATCAAGGAAAATCTGTCGAAGTACTGGTATAAGCGTGGAGAGGAGGAAGTTCGAGCCGTGGCGAAAAAGATGGAAGCCGCGGGGCTCGATCCGAAAGACCTACTGGCGAAACTCTCAAGTCTCCAGGAAAAATGGAAGGGGATTTCAACATCGGAATCGACACTCAAGAAAGAGGCTAACCGATGGCTTGGATTCATTGAAGATAGTCTCGCGCAGTACTGGTACAAGAAAGGAGAGAGTGAAGTTCGGGGCATCATCAAGAAGATGGAAGCTGCCGGCTATGACGCAAGCGAGACTCAGAAGAAGCTATCTGACCTCCAGGCTAAGTGGGACAAGAAGACGGGGAAGAAATCGACGGATGGAGCACTGGCGCCTGGGGAAGTATACCTTTCCGCTGGGTCTGGGAATGGAGGCGAGCGTTTTCATGTTGGTGATGTCATCAAAAACCCGCACTCCGGAGGGGCTACCTACCTCAAGATCCTTTCTGAGAAGAGCAAGTACTACGCCGAAGACGGACTGTCCTTCGGGGTTGGCGATGATTCCGGCTACATCTATACAGCAACTGCGCGCCCTGCGACGGACGAAGAATCCGCGCCCTTACGGGAAGAGGAGCAGGCCGCGGCTGAACAGAGAGCCTATAAGGAGAAGCTCCAGGAGATTGCACGGGATATCAGGGAGCACGGAGAAAGACCGGAGAACGCGAAGCCGGAAGGTGAGAAGGTCTACCTGTCGGAGCAGGACGAGCGCTCGGTCATCTATGGCGGCGGTCAGTGGTTGGTCGTTGGTTCGGAATGGATATGGTTTGTGCAAAACAACGGGATGGATGGCGACAACTGGGGAGCCAACAACATCGGCGGCACGGGCGGATCTGGCGCGATTGGATGGCGAGTCCCGACCACCCCTGAACTTGTAGATTCCATCGGCGTTCAACCACCAGTGGTAAAAAAAAGACAGTGGTAGAGCGTATAGCAGAGCTTGAGGAGACCAAAATTGAAACCATCGCACAGCGGGCTCTTGCGAAGCACCCCGAAATGGGGGAGGATGGCGCCCGCGCCTGGGCCAAACAACAGCCCGTTGTGGTGACACTGGAACTCATCGCCCCGAATGGCAAGCCGGTGACCGTCGAAATCATCCACGGTATGGCAACTTCCACGGCTGGATCGGCAAAAAGAACCGAAAAATGGGCCGATGTAAAGGAAATATTGGCTCCGGTCGTCAAATTGGCCGCTGAGCTTCACATCGCGATTTTGGGGTTGATGCACTTGAACAAGGCTACAGGCGCGAAGGCGATCAACAGGATTTCTGGAA
>Ga0247841_10005927_pt1 | contig 19342 bp, 18 predicted proteins | sample LaCruzMarch2015__2_FD_192410 | JGI IMG/M metagenome (GOLD analysis project Ga0247841, IMG submission 192410) | Freshwater microbial communities from meromictic Lake La Cruz, Castile-La Mancha, Spain - LaCruzMarch2015_18m | ecosystem: Environmental > Aquatic > Freshwater > Lake | place: Spain... | reverse complement strand
AGCCACCGCCCTCTTCATCTCGTCCATCTATTCTGATAATCTTTCTCTACAGGTCAACCTAATCTGAAAAATTCACCCCTTTTCTGTCCATAGAATCTGAAAACTTACAACTGAAGAATCCGTTTCAGTTCGATACCGAGAATCCAGCCTTGTGAACTGTTTTTCATCAGAGGAACAGAGGAATGAAAAAAGACTGATGGAGTCCGGCTTGGCCACCATGAGGTCTCAATACCATAGGACGGAGACATGGCCAGTCCTCCAGCAACCTTCATCGATTCGAACCCACGCCGTCAGCTATATTGAACTCTCTCCGAATCCACGTGAGCCTCCAATCAGGGTGATCCTTCATGAGAATCCATACCCGATCAGCCAGGACCTGGAGGTGTTCTTGGCTTATCCTCCATTTTTTAGTGACCTGGTTTATGACCACTTGGCTGTCCCCCATAATGCAGACTTGTTCTGTGTTGAGTTGATTTAGGTATTCCAGTAACCCAATGAGAGCCTGATACTCTGCGATGTTGTTCGTTCCATGACCGATCTCCTGGGAGACCTGTTTGATAGGTTGACCCTGGGGATCATGGACTATGAACTTGATGGTCATGGTGCCTGGATTTCCTGAGCATGCTCCGTCGAAAAAGGCTTTGTACATGATGCGTCGTTCCTTTCTTTGGCTAGTGGTTGCAAGCTGTGAGCGTGGTGGAGAGGCGTTGTTAAGCTGCTTCTACTAAGGTGGATTTGAAGCTGGTGTCTGATCTATTGGATGGAATGTCTGAAAAACGTCGTGATATCACCCTGCGTATGCCCAAGGCCTTGTTATTACCTGTGTTGTTTGTGGTTGGAAAGTGTTAACGACCCTTTTTAAGTGAGGTCAACCAACTTGTTCTGGAAGGAAGAAACGGACAGGAGGGGATGGCTGGGGGAAAACCGAGACCCTCAATCCATTGCGAGCGAGCCTGTAACGCTGTTCCCTCAGTGACTTGTCCTGAAGACTCAAGAGCCTTGTGACCTGATGTTTCTGTTCCAGGTTTACCAGGTCGATGTAACCGAAGCCGATTTGGCGGAACACGAAGTACGGAATGAAGCCGATGAGATCGAGAGTCCGGCTCGGCATTGCTACCGGATAGGTTCTGGTCAGGGGCGGAACAACGGAGGACTCGATGGCCTTGTGGTAGCAAAAGGATTCGGAAAACTCGGACAAGTAACGAAATCCCAATCTTAGCTCAATCCTGTGAAATCCGTGTTTGGGGTTAGTGTAGGAGACGAGTTCCCTGCGAGTAGTGTTTTGCCTCCTGGTCTCTCCCCTGCGGTTGCGAAAAGTCCTCCTCATACTGTATTCCGTGAGGGTCCCGTTCGGAGAGCCGCCAGGATGGAATGCGCCTTCTGCCCAATGTGAGAAGTCAAGAGGGTTGTCCCGCTTGAGATAGACGGTGTTTCGTACGTGATCGGAAAGTCTCTTGTCATACGAGTCGAGAGCGATTTCGATTGTACGCGGCTTTTCCTCGACTCCCATTGTCTCCAAGTCCTCGAACAGTCTCGTGAGATATTGACAGTAGGTAGATGGCTGTGTCTTGGTCTTGTCCGTAATTCGAAGGATGGAAGTCCAGCCTCGGCGACTGTTCCTGTAGTTATGAGCCAAATGATTCATGGAGAAAAGGTCGACACCGCATGCTCCCCGGGGTATGTCTGTGGCCGGCCCGGAAAGCGTCAGCCGTACTTCATGATTCCATCCGCTAATACTCCAATGCCAAGCGTTCCGTTCACTTCTCCACTGCAAACAGAACTTCTCAGTCCACCGTTGAACCAGGTCGGGGAAAACATTGGGTAACAAGACAGAGTTTCCTGCGGTGTTTCTGAGGAACATCTCGATCTTGTCCGGATGGCAGAGTATTTGGTCGTAGAGAACCTCTTCCATAAGGCCTCCTTTCTGTTCTTAGCCCACGGCAAGTATGGCCGGACTCCAGTAGTGTCCCGGCGCACTCGCGTGATACCGACATTTCTTTGCGAAGCGGGTCGCCAGATTTTCGTCTCGGTAATAACGCTCGGGTCTCCCGCATCCACTTTGACCAGAGACTCAGGGTGAGAGGAGGCAAAGCCGTGGGCCTATGTGCGCGGGTAATCACGCCTCAATGGCGCGGGGTACCGGTGTACAGAGGACATGGATTGCCGGCCAACCAGGGTATGGTGAAATCCCTTTTGGGTAGGCTACCGTGCTGAGTAAGCTGTTCCTGAGCTTGTACCGAATAGTCCGCAGAGGAGATCCCGCACATCCCGTTCTACGAAACCGTTTCATGACCAGGGAAAGCTTGCGCGGCTGGAGTCCGTGAGAGTTGTGGCAGAATCGGATAGCTGGGTGAAGCGGGCCCTGAATTGCCGTTTAGCAGAACTTCAAGACTGGCGGGTCCACAGTTGAATAGGAGGTCGGCGATTCCCATGTAGGGTACAAAGGGATGACCGTGGATCTGGCTGTATGCGGGGTGGTTGTAATCCTGATAGCTCAAGGAAATACCAACCCGGGCAAATTTTTCCTCATCAATATACCGGCGGCCATCTCCACCGGACCAATAAATGTCCGCCTGTACTGCCTGACATAGACGCACCAGAAGGTCCGTTGATGCCCCGTTGGCCTCCAAGGTCGATGCCAGGACTATTTTCGGGGAAATTCCCAGACAATCGCAGAAGTACAGGATCATCTCAGTATTGAGATCGCGGATGGAATCGTATCGATGCCTGTAGAAATCGCTCAGGTCCGGAGCGTAACGGTCAAAGTACGGTGCACGTTTGTAGCTGCCTTCAAGAGTTCGCCAGTGCTGTTCCTGCCAATTCTGGGAGTTGTCTATGCGTATTTCGCTGATGATTGTCTCGCGTGGAGCCCTTAGGACCGGGACCGTAAGCCAAGTCCAATCCTTAGCGCCATGGACTCTGATCTTGTTCCGTCGGTCCCATTCACGGCCTTTGAACTGGACCGTGTCCAGGATCACAAAGACTTGACTGAACGCCAAGCGGTGGAAATAGCCTAGATAAGGCAGGTATCGAGGCTGACTGATTGTGGCCACTCTCATAGTGCCTTCCTTTCCCCTGAGCGGTACAGGTAGATTGTGAAGTCGTGGGCCATGTAATCGTGGCGTATGGTCACCCACGGTGCGATTTCTCTACACATAGTGAGGGCCGCCACCGGATCTACGAAAAACTTTCTCGGTTCAGGGTTCGGTGTCCACGAGCTGAGACTGTTGAATGCGACACCAATCCTGCACAGCCGAAACATGGCGGCAATGAGATTTCTCATAATTCGGTATGGGTCTCGGTCAATGTCCAGAAGGGCAAAAATGCCGCTTGCCAATACGAAGTCAACCTGAGGGATCACGTTTCCAGGAGCAAGGAGGTCCCCGACGATGAACTTCCCCTCCGGGAATTTTGCTTGGGCGGCCTGGATCATGGCGGGAGTTATGTCAATGCCCAGATAACTCGGGTGGACATTGAAATTTTTGGTAAGGTATCCGTAAAGGTCTCCCAGGCCGCACCCAACATCCAGGATGCTGGATGCGGGGTTCAACCCAATTTCGGCAAGGACACGAAAGCGGGTTTCCTGAGATTGCACGGAGCCCCAGCCTACCGCTTGCCGGGAATGTCCGTGTGCTTCCACTGACCGGGTATAGTAATCCACGTGAGCGGACCGGTTCTCCTTCCACGAGAAGTCCATTGCTGTTCTCCTTTCTCATAATGTCACGCTGAGCGGGAAGAATGCCTCGGCGTATGGAACTCCTGCTTCAATGCCGCGGGCTTTCGCCAAGGCCTCAATACTTTGCAGGGAACGAATATCGGAAGGGTCAGGACGCTGTTGAGACTGATAAGCCTGAAAAGCTCTTAGTTTGACATCCAGGTGTTGGCTAATGTCCACGTAGAATTTCGACATGCGGATGTGATTGCCCGCGGACCAGGCTTCAAGGTAGCCATATTCATAAAGGCCCCTGAACGGTATGCGATTGGATGGGGACGGCCGCATGGCCGCGATAGCCGCGCTCTCCGTGATCTGATGGTCTTGGTGGTGTGATGCGTAACAGACCAAGGCTGCTGTCGGCCTAAAATCTGCGATAATTCTGTCAAGGTCGGTTACGATTTTGCTCATCCCTATTCTGTCCAGTTGCAGCTCCATACCGGAATAGAGGACGGCATAATCGATGCTGGAACCACATCGGGAATGGAAAGATAGGATTTCTATCGCATCCGCGAGTTCTTTCTCACGTTGCGTCGTCGTAACAACAATGCCTGTCTCACCATTTGTGACGGTAGTCGTTCCCAGGACGATGACGCGGACGCAAGATGAAGGGACTTCGGCGAGGACCTTGGCCATGAGGCCGCCGCATCCCAGGATTTCGTCATCCGCATGGGGGCTGACGATCAGAAGTCTTTGGAAGATTTCATTGAGCATGGCACAAATCCCTCCTCATTCGCACGATTCTTTGGTGTTTGTTGTTGGTGAAAAATTGAGGAAAGTGGCTGTGTGTGTTTCCGGAACGGCTGTTCCGGTCTGAAAGGCTACTTGAACAGGGCGTCCAGGATCTTCACGAATTGACCTTTGACGGCCTCAAAACTCCATGGGCTGTTGAGAAGAATCTCTCTCATGCGTGCCCGGCGGATATCATACTGATCGTTGATAAACTTCAGCTTGCGAACCGTATCGTCCAGGTTCCAGTTACGGTGGTCAAACAGGATGGAGAATTCGTGAGTCCATTCAGGAGCGAATTCAGGAGAAACGATGGGGATGCAACCCTGGCCGATGGCTTCAACTGCCACGAGATTCAGCCTCCGGTAGTATGTCTTGCCGAGATTTGTACGGCCGACATCCCAGAAGAAACGCCGTGCCCCGTACATGGCCTTGGTTTCGGAGGCATTGAAGATGTTGAAAGGGCCGTCGGTCTTGGTCCACCGCGGTTCCATGGCATCAAGTTTCTTGTTGAGAGCGTTCCCGCCGATGCCGGGAGCAATTCCCCGAATGTAAACCTCCCACTGGACCTCTTGCATGAAAGAGTCTGCCTTGGTAAGTTCGGCCAGAATTGGAAGAAGTCGCCAGGTGATGACTCTGCCCGCGTACAATAAGCCGTGAGTACTCTCCTGCCACTTCGTGCAGTCTCTCAGGCAGTAGACCGGCAGCGTGCAGGGGAACCAGTAAAACTTTGGGGCGGCAATGGGTATGAGGTCGATTGCCTCGACCCCGTTCACCACAAAGCCTCTGAACTTTGAGTGCTCGGCCATCGCTCGCAGATGCCTTTCATATGCGGCATAATCGTTCTCATCATGAATGCCTACTATGAACGGCACTTTCAAACGCTCAAAATCCATGAAGTCAGGATCTCGCCTTTTACTTGGCCTGATGCCGGCTGTTGAAAAATAAACGGCATCATACGAGTTGAGCACATCGAAGTAATCACTCTGGTGAAAAGCCTTGAGCATGCCAGCGCCAGGGTTGATCCAATTCTTGAGCGGCTTGCCTCGACCGGTGAAGCCAACTTGGTCTGCCTTGTGTCCATTAATGTAGGACCAGTGCTGGAAAGCACAGTTTGAAATGAGTGTGCCGTTGACATCGCACTCGTTGTATTGCTTGGCAACACAGGCTATGCGCGCCATGCAATTATCTCCTTTCCGTAGATGTTTGCCGACCGGCATATAGGCCCTCGTGTCTGCCACATCGTCGGTTTGTTGAGTATGTGGCCCAGAGGGTCGATTTACACCTGAATATCAGGCTTGGAAGACGAGGTTCCGTTCCAACCACTGAGGCTTACTCAGAGAGGAATAACGACGTACCCAGAACTCTCGTCGCCAAACCTACTGCTTTCTTCCATCAATGAGCTGCAATGCCTCTGTCTTCCTGTTCTTAATGACCCACTCCCGAGGACTCACGCCCTTGTTGTTCTTGCATTCTGGGTCAGCGCCACGGCTTATAAGCATTTCTATGATCTTGACATTGTCTCCTTCCATTGCATGCCTCAGCACCGAATTCCCATTCAAGTCGGTCGCATTGATGTCAGCACCGGCGTGAATCAGAAGACTTGCTATTGACGCATGCCCTTCTCTTGCGGCCATCATCAAGGGAGTCATTCCGACTTTAGGCATTCTAACTTCGGTGTCTGGTTTGTTGTCGAGAATTGTCTTGACCAATTGGGCCTTGCCCTTTCTGACTGCCTCGGTCAGTGAGGTAAGTGATTTTTTGTTTAGCGCATTGGGATCCGCGTCGTTCGCTAAAGCTGTCCCGACGGCCACAACGTCTTCGCATTCCATTGCACAGGAGATCACATCACTGATGCTCACGGTCGGGATGACCGTTGGAACAGATTGCGTGGTCGCCGTTGTAACTGGTTCCGGTGTAAGTTCAGCGCCCGTCTTAGCTCCATGCATCCGAAGAGCGTCTGTAATACGGGAGTTGCCGAATTCGAGGGCCCAGTCCAATGCTGTCCATCCGTCCTCGTCTGTTGCATTGGGATCTGCTCCCCTTTCCATTAGAACTACAGCACTTGTGGGATCGTCCGTCGGTGAACCGGCAGCACGCATGAGCGGCGTGAGGTTGTCGTCCCTGGCCCCTTGATTAGGGTCAGCGCCGTGGCCCAACAACCACAGTAATCTATCGACCATGTCCTGGCCGGAAACCACGGTCAAGGCTGTTCTGCCCATTCCGTCTTCGTAGTTAATGTCAGCGCCGGCATCTACTAATATCTGCATGTTTTCGAATCGGCCAAGGGCGGCCCCACTTGATAGACAATCTCCCAAGAGATCTTCTCCGGGAGAGGAGTTTTCCAGCATCAGTTTTACGATGTCGACGCCGCATTTGATTACTGCATAGAGTAGAGGACACGCGACCTGATTAAAATATTCCCAGGTACTTCTTGTAGGGTCCTTGGCAGCGCGGTCAGCTGACAATATTGTTCGCTTCCATCCCCTACACGGATCCGCCCCAAATCTGAGAAGGAGTCGAATTATCTCCTCGTCGCCAAAGTCAGTGGCTGCAGACAGGGGCGCAATATCATTCCTACGAGTGTTGACATTTGCTCCATGTTCCAGGAGCAACAGGACCATCTCAGGGTTTCTGGTGCCAAGTATTGCTCTCAGCAAAGGTGTCGACCCATCGGGCAGCTTGGCATTAGGATTAGCCCCCGCTTCCAGCAGCATTCTTGCGATGCTGAGATGATTTGCATCCACAGCACAGAGAAGTGGCGTAAAACCATCCTCTGATTTCCTGTTTACGATTGCCTTGTGTTGCAGAAGCAGTCGCACGATGCTTATGTGACCGTTGTAGGACGCGGGCATGAGTGGAGTCTCCCCTCGTACAACGCTCGTATTGGGGTCTGCACCGGCCTCGATTAGCAGACTGACTATGTCAAAACGCCCTTCTCTGGCTGCAACGTACAGAGGAGTCAGTCCGAGGACCCTCTCATCACTGCTGATAGTCGGTATTTTGAGGAGGCGCTCCACCATGAGAGCAGATCCATCCTCAATGGCCCGCATCAGCGCGAGTTGGCCCACGGGGGAATGGGGGGCAAAATCGTTCGAGGACGACGAGCCGGTATTTTCCAACTCCTCTAGCAGCGCACTCTCGACTGGTCCAATTCCCTGAAATTCTCTGCTCATCTTCTTCCTCCCTGTTCTGGTTTTTTTTGACTGCTAACTATATGTCTTTGAAGTTAGAGACTTTTCTGTTAGAGATGACCGGGCGTGCTTGTCGCTTAGCAATGCCCGCCCGGTCCGGATGATTCATTGAAAGATCAGTTCATAGTAGGAGTGGGAGAGGCCCCACGTTTGTCGTGTGCGGTAGGATGTTTATGATGACCGGCGCGATGCTGATGAATGATTTCGAGATCCTGGACCTCCGAATCTATGTAGAATCGCTCCCGTGTAATTCCCTCGCGAATGTGGATCACGGGGCCACATTCGTCCTCCCCTTCTTTCAGAGCCTTGCAAAGAACTCGCAAACCGGCATTCATGAGCAGCGGTGACGACCTGCTATCGGCGCCTTTTAGTGATGGTGATAGGATTGACTTTTAGCCATGCCTCTAACTTAGCAGCAATGATGTATTTTTCGATTATTTGGCCCAGAGCCTCTGCACACGGATGATCTGGTAATGACGCCAGGTTTTCTTGGGCGTGCATTCTATAGGCCTGAGGATCTACAAAAGCAGCTGGCACCGTTGAGTAAGTAAGTCCCCATATAATACGCTCGAGGTAACGCTTAGCGGCAGCTTTCACAACACGGATTCGAAATCCTTCCGTGTTCACAGCCAGGTCGATCACCTCTTGGGGAATGCCCCAGTGAGGCTTGATACCCCACGTTGTTGGATCACCATTGACCAAACCTTTTCTTCTTGCCATGACAAATCCTCCCTATCAGATTAGAATTAAGCTCCAGCACCGAAGAGTGGCTGGGCGAACGGTTGGCTTTGATTCTTTACGGTTTCAAAGCGGTGGAGACGAGCTCTAGTACAGTCTCATGAGCCAGCAGAGTCGACTTGCCGGTGCCTCGCGGGACAACGAAGAGGTTTGTCGTCCCAGGCTGGTAACCCTTGCTTTGCAGGCACTCGTTTATGAGTGAAATTGAAGACGGGATGCATCCCCCTGGTGGGAGAGCCTCCTTTTTCGCGCGTAGATGGTCTTCTTCCCGGTCGAACCGGTAGACCGACGGGTCACCGTCATCTTCGGCGGTCGACTGGCGCTCAATTTCTGGGAGTGAGCCGACCGACTCCCTTGTGTCCTGGTGATGCGCTGTTATTGCGTGAGCCTGCGAACTCCGGGCTTGCCGAGAGCGATCTTGTCGGCCGCATTGAATCCCGCCGTATAAGCACCGCCGTTGCGGGCTCCTTGAACGTGGTCCGTCTTCAGTCGAGGGAACTGTTCTTTTACAAAGGCTTCGATGGCGTCCCGTTTCATGATCATGACGTCCATGCACCGGCATATCTCTTCTTGACGAGCGTGAGACGTCAGGCGCCGTATCCGTTGAACAACTCGGTCGACACAACCTGCGGAATAGCTGAGCCGCAAGGTTATTGCGGATTCCCACGGGTGTTTGAGCACAAGGCCGGGGAGGTCCTTTTCGGCCAACTTTTCAATCTGATCTGCCAAATACTCAAAAGTGGCGGAGAATGCTTCTATGTCGGCGATGATTCCTAAGACCGTGATCTCAGGCATGTGGAGGCGTGTACCCGTTGTGTAAATGACCCTCACGTCGAATACCCGTGCCAACCCCCAAAATAGTCGCTTTACCCAAGAGGGAGTCCTCAGTCGCTTGAGTTGTATACAGTGTTTTTGCACGTCGGTGGCGGCCTGTTCCTTCTCCGCCAAGGGCAGGTCCGCCAGGGCCAAGTTGTGCTTTGCGAGCAACTCACGAGCTTTGGCCGCTGCATTTGCGGCCTCGTGTTCGTTCGGGCTCGACGAAAGAGCCAGTAGTTTCCTAATCTTCGAGGCGACGTCACTGTTTGTCATTGCGATACCCCTATAAGAGGTGGTCCGAGGGACCGGAGAGAAGGTCGTGTAGATACAACGATCCCCCGGACGTTCATGGTTTGAAAGCCTCTTCGATTCTTGTTATGCCTGGGCGTGTGCGTTGGAAAGGGATTCAGGGAACTGTGAGATTAGAAGGATGCCGGCCGGATTGAACGTGTTCTCCGCTCTAACTGCATTCTCCGGCGGCGCGTCGTTTCCATTTTCTGAATCTTCCGCGGTCTCGATTTCCACGCATGTGTCCAACGTGCTGGACACTTCCGCCTTCTCAATCACCGATTCTCCGGACATTTTTTCCAGAAGATTTTGGATTTCCTGATGCTGATCTGAACTGAGCCCAGAAATCGTGGCCCTGTCTTTCCGTTGGGTGTAGCAGAACGTTCCGATTACCACTTTCGAGGTTCCGCGTCGCGCAGATTTTGGACGCGGTGCTCCAGCTTCCACCACCATTTTCTTCAGCTCTGCCTCGTCTGCCGCCACAGCAGCGTCTCTATTGGCGTCGAGAAACTCCATCGGGTCCTTGAGGGCCGAGCAAATCAAGAGCTGTCGCTCAGAGAAACCGACACAGTCTTTCAGGTTTTCTCCGTAGGCCTTGAAAATCTTGATCCAGTTATAAGCCGAGCTCTTTTTCCAGCCGCACCAGGAGCAGAAGGCTCTAAAGATCCTTAACTTGGCAGCTTTGAGAAATCGCTCGACCTCACAGAGGAAGCGGCCTCTCTCTGCGATCGTTTCAAGATGATCCCGATTTCCCCGTGTCGCAATAGAAAGCCCGATGTCCAGTACCGACACGATCTGTTCCTTTTGTGTCTCGGTTAGTGTGATTGCCTGGCCTCTTGGGCCGTCAGTGGCCACTGTCTCCGTGGAACGGACCTCATCAAGCCTCTTCTGAATCCAGTTCATGAGTGCCGGGTCCTCGATGTTCGGCTTCTGGATTGTTAACGAGTTAAATAACTCTTTGAGATCTGTAATGCTCTGGCCTAATTTTGGTTTGGTCTTCTTGCCCATATGAATCTCCTTTTGATTTGAGGTTGGAAGCCTCTTTCTAGAAACGGCCCTCAACCAGAACGAAAAAAGCCGACCTTGGAGGCCGGCTCGTCTTAAACACTTCAATAGTTACCTTGTGTTGCTCATTTCTGATTTGGAATTGTCGCACTTCGGCTAATTTCTTCCTTATCTTTTGGCGCACGCAGAGCGTCAGAACGTCTACGGCGATCGTACTCCCACTGGTCGAGCAATTCCGGACTGGGAAGCCATGCTTTTAGTGGCCATTTGCCGTCACTACCCCTTTCATACAAGAGCCCATCTTTCCTAAGTTCCGCTAGGAGTCTTCTCGTCTTTGATGGGCTGATTCCGTAGCGCGATTTCATTTCCGCGCAAATTTCTCTCGTGCTCCAGTAACAACCATGCACAAATCCGTTCTGAGAACTCTGTTCGGAGAATTCACGATTCCAAAGTTCGAGAATAGCCTCTTTCAAACGCGCGTCTTCATTCTCACTCTCACTGCGGCGGTTTTCAATGTTTTTCTTTGCGTGACCAGGAGCGTATTGGGAGACAGTGTTTTCAGACACCCCCGCAACCTTGGCTATCTCCTTAATCGAGAGTGTCGGTCGTTGATTGGCCAACCTAATTATGTCTCTCTCGATATCTATGCATCGCCGCCACTCGCCCGTTTTGGTCTTGACCTTGCGATGAGGTTGTTTGGCCATGTCATCCTCCTTCCTCGATGCGCTTGCATCGGCAAAAAGCTCTGAATGGGCAGTATTAACTATAAATTACGGTATATTAGCGATATTTAGTTGGCGTGGTGTAGAGGCAAGATTTCAAACTTCGACGTACACCAACTCTATTACGGGCCAAGAGGTTTGTCAAGCTTTTTTTTCAGCACAACTCCTCTCGCGCAATCGGTGTTTCCGTCCTGGCCGGCGAGGCCCCTTCTTGGAGTGTGAACGGCCAAGTAAAACGGGACCACCATCATGACGAGGAGGTGTCGTAGGATTTCCTCGTACCAGTCTTCCCCTCACGAAATATGATCCTGTCTCACCACGGTACCGAGAGCTTATCAACAACATCTCTTCGTGACAGCACCCGAGAACAGAGTTCCCATCGGTTCGTGTCGGGATCAATAGTTTCTTGGTAACGCATTTCGAAGACGTCGCGTGCCTGCTGGCGAAGGTGGATATACTGATCCATCATCGCCTCCAGCTTCTCGACACTTTCGATCCAGTCGTCTTCTATGGTGTCCGGTAAGCCACCGAATAGGTCGTACCGATCCTTCATCCTGCGTGACAGAACTTGGTAGACCTTCTCATCCTGAGTGTCATGGTAGACCAGATTGACCATGTCCACTGTCCGCCGCAACTGGCCAATTCGCTTTATCCGGCCAAGCCGTTGTTCAAGCCTAGACGGATTCCAAGGTAAGTCCACGTTAATGAGCGTGCCAAGAGTTTGAAGATTTAGGCCTTCACACGCAGCATCGGTAGCGACGATCAATCTAAGGTCGCGCTTCCTCACCGCCGCCTTAATGTCCTCGCGTTCGACTGATGCAAAGTCTTCACCGTGAAACAAACCGCTCTTTCCTGCACCGGCGTACACCCCCACCACCTCGTTGGAGAGTTCCTTCGCCAACTCAGAGCCCATCCAATAGACGGTGTCGTAGTACTGGCTAAAGATGATGCACCCATGTTCGAGCCACGTCCTTCCTTCCGTCCTGTGGTTGGTGACAAAATACCGAATTGCGCTTAGTTTGGGGTCACGAGCTTCAGGCCGCGACAGCTCTTCGACAATTCTACTAAGGTGACTTGCCTCGACCGGCGTGAGGCTTTCCAGGGCATCTTTCAGCAGATCGGGCTGCTCCTCATCTTCAAGTTCTTCACGACTTAACATCTTGGTTGCAGTGGAGAGACCTGATGCAAAACTGGAACAGATCCGCTGTAGGAGCAGAGTCTTCATGAAACCCGCCGATCTAGTGCGTTCCTGCAGAGCCGCCGTGTAATCCTCCGCTGCCTGATAGGCGAGATCAAAGGGGTGATTGGTCAGCAGGCCGAGGCCTTCGAAGCCGACTCCAGGATACGCCGTAGGCGGTGCGTTCGGGCTAGGATGGATATCGACTCCTATCTTTTCAAGCAGTCCCGCCTGTTCGAGGGTTTGCCGTCGACGTAGTACCGTATGGCGTACGATAGGATTGCGTTCCCGGAAGAATCCGCGATCAAGGGCCTGTCCGATCCTCTGTTTTTCGGGAAAACCTAGCGACCCGAAACCTCGACTCGTGAAGAACTCTTGATCTGGTAGGCCAAGTTGAAGACGAAGAGTGGCAAAGAAAGTATCATCGTTTCCAGGTGGCACAGGGTTGCTCAGCCACTCCCAGGCGTCACGCTCATCAGCGGGTATATCATCCCCCTTCACCAGCGGTATCGCCTGCCGCCAATTTGTCCAACGGGTAAAGGGCTCCCTCCCGAGCACGAAATCCGCACCAGCGTTCAGAACCCGCAGGAGTTCCCATAGCTCGCGGACCTCTGTTTGGATCGGAGTGGCTGTCCCCAGCAAAAGGTTTTTCGTGCGTGGCCCGATGCGAAGCATGAAATCGAGCAAGTTGTTCGGCTCTTTCTTCTTTTCACCGAGCCCTCCGCGAAGTCGAGCTTTGTGAGCCTCGTCGAGCACTATAGTGCCAAACTTGTGCTCTAGGAGGTACTTACGTTCCTCTGAATCGTGGAAAATGAGGCCGGTGGACACGATGGCTATTCGGAACGGGCATCGGGCAATATCTTCCGGGCCGTTAGTCTTTATGATGTGCCCTTTAGGGTCAATCCACATCTTCTTTTGGGACGACCAGACCGCACTGGGAATCCCCAATTTATCCGAAAGTTCCACTTGCCACTGAATGGTAAGAGTCGATGGGCAAAGGATAAGCACTGGACCATCGTCCAGGAGTGCAGAGATCACGGTGCTGGAAGCCAGAGATAGGGTCTTGCCGACACCGACCTCATCTGCCAGCAGTAGGCGTGCCTTCCCGTATATCTCTCGGTGCCACAAAAACATCGTAACGAACGAGCGCTGCCAAGGCTGAAGCTGTTCCCCGCCGCGATAGATCGGGCTCTCGGCAAGTGCTGCCGCCGGAATTTCCTCGGCCTTTACCTCCTCGAAGCGGATTTCCACGCGGTCTGCAACACGCTTGATTTCCTCAACGATGGCATCCGGTAATGGGTATGAATCCTTCCAGAGAGCGTCGAACTCTTCCTCAACCCAGGTAACGCCTTCCGGTGAGGTGTCCTCCCATAGGATTTCGTAGTTGTCGGCAAAGGCCCTTTTGGTCTCGTTTATGGAGCCCAGAAAGCAGGTCTTGTTACCGTCCGCCGACTCAATAACTCCTGCTTTCCCGTGAATGAATATGTGATCCTTCGGGACAACGCGGATATCAACCCGACCGCTGGTAAGAAGTTCATGAAGGCGGCGATAACGATCCCGGTGGAGCAGCGCTTCCACCTCCGGAACAGCCTCGTTCCAACGTTCTTTTAGAACGGATTCACGCGCATGCTTGGACACGGCGACGTCGGCGGCGTCCAACTCGCTGTTGCAGACGATCTTAACTTCAGGAATTGCACCGATCTCCTCACCAACCAGCTCAAAGATTGAACTGCGGAAGTAACCGGCGATGCGCTTGTATGACTTTGCGCCTCTGAGTCGAGCAGACAAGAAAGCGTGGTCCAGTTGCTGCCGTCGGGAAGAAAACCGGTTGATGTCGGCCATTCACGCCTCTCGATCATCCCAATCGCTGATTCTTGACCAATTCGCGCAGCACGCGAGCGGCGCTTGCCTCTTCGGGGCGCAGCGCTGCGAGCTTGTCGGCCATGTAGTTGGCTAGTTCCACGACCAGTTCTCGTTGGGTCATATCCCCGTAATAGTCGGGCACGTTGAGTGTAAGATGCGCCAATACGTCATTGCCGTCGACGTCCTTAACCAGCTCCATCACAGCGTAGAGCACGGCCCGGAGCACAGATTGGTATAACTCGGATCCTTCGCTCATTTCAACGCGACCGAATTCAACCGCTCCCTTCAGCCGCGCTGCGTTAGCTCTCTGACTGGCCATAAAAACTCGGAAGTCTCGTACTTTGAATGCCTTGGCGAAGTTCTGGTAATTATCCAGTGTTCGCGCTCCTCGTGCCTCCAAGTCGAGCATCTTGAGGCAGAAACGTTCTGCTCCTGAGAGCTTGTCCCAATGATTTTGAGCGATACCTTGAGGCACGAGGCATTGATTTGCGGTGTCCACCGCGAAGGCGATGAGACTGTCCACAAAAGTGGTTTCGCCGTTCAGGCGAGGTCGGATCGCTTCGGTCGTCATGTCCCGTCCATCAATAACGGTATATCGGGTAAGTACTCGCAGTGCCGCAGCGTAGCCTGCCATCTGAATGTCAGCGTCCTCGAAAACGTTCTCATCACGGTAGAGCCCCTGTGCCTTTTGATTCAGGCCAGTCAAAGTCTTCACCTGCTCTTCAACCTCCTCCTGGATTTCCCAGGCCAGGTCGTCACGGCTGATTTTGTACCTACCTTGGCGTTTGCGGAGAATTAACAGCACGGTTCCCTTCACATAACTGCCCTCGCGCAAGGGGCTATCCGTTTCAGTGACAACGTACCAGGCGGCTGTCACCTGCAGTCCAGAGGCCCAAACTATGTTGGCCATGTCCGCCCATATGGAGCCGGATTGGTGAGTAAACATGATGACCTGTATGCCATTGTCCGGCATGCACTCAGTTGTCCGTTTGTATGCAGCCACCATGCCTCGACGGAAGTACTCATCCGCACCTTTGATTGCAAGCGAGCGACGGCTGTCCCATACCCAGTCACTAAATTCCGGCGGCGGATTCCTCCTGAGCCAGGCTATGAAGAATTCCAGTATCTCGTCGTAATTCACAGCGTCGCCATAGGGCGGATCAGTAACAAAAATATCAGCATTCACGTTAGCATCTGCTGCTGGAAGACATTCAAGGCTGATATCGACGGGTGGGAACGGATAGCTTTTGTAAGACGCCACTACTTGATTTGAGATATACATGGTTGCGCGAGATCCATGGTTGAAAAGAGGATTGAGAGCTTGATTATAGAACGTCTCATGAACGGCATCTACGCCGGGAGAACTATCCCAACGACTTAATTTTGAATTCCTGTTGGCCGCGTGACTTATGGCAAAGGCCAGTGCTCCTCCTCTTGCCAAGGAAGCGATCAACCCATTAATGAACAACTGTCTAGGATTGAATAGGTGATGCCAATGGGTCCACCCGCGTTCGCGGATTGGCTGGTCCGTATTGTAACCTGGCTCGATCCGCATGTCTGGAACCCAGCCGCGCTCTTGCCACTCTGTCAAGTGTTTGGAAACGAATTCTTCGACTATGTGCTCTCGTTCCAGATCTTCCTCACTCACGGAACGAAACTCGTACACATAACCTCTGCCGTTGTCCTTTGGCCGCATCCAATGGATAGCGTATAATCGCTCCTGAAAGATATCGTCTGCCCTCGGCTTGAAATCGGACTTTTCCCACAGACGGAGCCTACTGCCCGTGCAACCGTTAGGGTTACGAAAATCTCCCCTGAGAGTAGAAATCTTCGTGTGATATTCTTTGCCGTCTACCTCGTGGACGAGATAAGGTTCCTGCCCTCTGCCATCGGTGCGAATAGTACCTTTAGCCGCTTTAGTCAGATCCTCCGCTGATACACCTGTCCGCACGATTATGTCATAGCGCTTGTGCTGCAAGTTTGACACGAGTTCGGCAATTACCCGTTTCCCACGGCTTATGACAAGCGAGGGAATCAGAGGCACCGTCCATCCCGTCTGTGGGCACCGGGCTTCCAGACAATAGAGTAATGCCTTAATACGCCAGCCTTTGCCGTCGGTTTCCACCCCAAGCCGGTCAATCTCATCCCTTACTTTGCTGATGACCTCTTGCTGCTGCTTGGCCAGCTTCGCTCGACTTGGTGGGGAGCCGCCGACAATATGGAATGCCCCCCATGTAAGCATGCAAGCTACTGGGTTAAGATCGGATGCGTACACGTCGAACCCTAGCCTTGCCGCCTCAAAGGGAATTTGGCCTGAGCCACAAAACGTATCGGCCAAACGGGGGCGGTGGCCGAAACGCAGGACACCGAGTTGTTCGACCAGTTCCGGGAAGGAGCGGGCGCTGGTGCCGAGGTGAGAATTCACAGCATCCCAGATATGATCGTGGACAACATCCATGACTTCCTCGGGCCGCTTGGTCTGGGCTACCCGTTCGTGGTACGTTGCTCTTGGCAACATCTGCGCTTCCAACCTACGGCGATCCAATTCGGAGATATCGTCACGCCACGTGACTCTGACCCCCTCATATTCGATGTTTGACCAGTCTACAGGTGCGGACATCGGCAGGATGCCCTCTGGAACCACCACAAAGTAGTCATCAATGCACGCAATGGCTATATTTGCCATGATTTCCTTGGGCTTGGGTCGGCGAGGCCATGGATGACGAACGATTCATCATCCATGGCCATGAGTTTTTCAAAGATTTCGAGATCTCGCGCCAGGTTATTGGTGGCAGGAAGCAGGCAGCCGAGTACGCAGGCCTTGCATAGGATGAGCGGCTTGCGACCTTTGTAATAGCTTCCCAGCGCTGTGAGGGTCTTTCCTACGTTAGCCATCTGCTCTTTATAAGCCTCGGCGGAGAGTTTCTGCACGGGCAGTAACTTCTCAATAAGAGCGGGAGCAGTCCTGAGGGAGAAAGGGCCCTCGTTATTGTTCATTTTGGATCCTTGAATAGCGGCAAAATGAATTGATCCTGTGGAACTTTTCGAGGCCGGGGTCTTCGGGTGGGTGGTTTTTCACCATCGGAAAGGGCGTGGAACAGAGCCCGGCGCCATCCTCGCTGCGTGTCTTCAGGCAGGCCAGCTTCCGCTACTGTCATGGAGAACAGCCACCACCGCTCCTCTGGGCGGAGAGCCGCCCATTTGCTGCAGATTACAGGGATCTGTTCGAGGGTGGCAGTCTCCGCGGCTCATGCGAGCACGCAGAGTTCTTTTCCTAGTAGCCTGTCCACTAAGTTTGTTCCAGTGTGCCAGCGACCCGTGAGCATCTTAGCAGTCTTGAGGCGGTCGTTGAATTCGCTGCGGGCGATATCGGCGATTGCGGACCAAACACTACGGTTGAGAATAACGCGGTCCTCTTCGCGAGGGATGCCTCTCTCCTGACCTCGATAACCGTAATCTTCGACGATAATTACCAACGCATTCCGAACCGACGGTATCTCGACGCGAAAGACGTGAGCGCCGAAATCGACAGGAGCGCCGAAATCGACTGTCTCAGGCTTGTCATTCATTGCTCGACATCTCCGGGACGTAGATCAATCTCAAGCTTTTCTGCGAACGTTTTCAGGTCGTGTCCCGAGGCAAAATGGGCCTTGCCAAATCTCATGGTTACCAGCGTTTCCGGCGCAAACTTCTCCAGGACCTTTGTGAGTAGAGCCTGGATGAAAGTGGCTTCAATTGGGATCTCTCCCACGGTAATTGAAATCACGTGATTGCCCTGGCCCACCGTGAGCAAAACGTTTTCGAATGTCACCGACTTATCGGTGGCTTGCTTGAGCCCCTCGAAGGTCTTGGAACGCGAATCGAGCTTGCGGCCACTACGAGAAATGATGCGACCGGCCTTGACATCATCGATCTGTATGCCCGTCTTGCCTTTGGCCGCAAAACGAAAATCAATCTTGACCTCAAGTCCGTCGGCCTCTGCGAAGGCCCGGATCAACACCTCATCGTCTCCAATAGTGATTGGTGCCCCGTAAGTTGTTCCCTCGCGCGGTTCACTACCATCCAGCGTATACCGAATGATCCCCCTCGGGGAAACGAGAAGTTTGACACTGCGTCGTCCATCTTGCTCGAACAGCTCGTTCCGCAACACCAGCTTGTTTGACCAGGTCACAGGATCTCCCGTCTCGTACTGACCAGACGGATCAACAGCAAGGAAATTGACCCTCAAAGCCGACGAGGTAAGGATTTGGTCCTTTAGCTGCCCGCTGGACTCAGACACCGGGGCGTCCTCAGCGAAATGGATACGCGGAGCGGGTCCCGCATTTTGAGGGTTAATGCGCAAACGAACCTTACCTTCGTCGTCAGGATCGGACTCGGGAACTACCTGGACGGATGTAAGCTTTTTTTTCGGATTCTTGGTAACGTAGCCGTTGCGGAGGTCCTCCCACAACCCGCGGTTACATGCGATGGATTTGACCTCGTCCAGCCCCTTGGGTGGCAGCCATGGCATTCCGGCCTGTTCTGAATACCGGTCGGCTACGTCAATCCAACGAGCTTCGTCCTGGTTCTCAGGCCATAGAAGGTCTTGTGCCTTGTCGCAGATGGGATCGAAGTCTTTTTCCACATCGAGATAGAGCTTTAGAGGATTCGAGGTTAAAGTTTTCTCAATCTGCTCCTCTCCGTTGAAAGGCTTGCTGGCGTCTCGGGTCATGTCCAAGGCCTTGTGTCGTAGTTCGGGTACACGACCGGCTAACTGGATCGGGAAAAGTAATTTGTCAAACAGACTGAGAACTGTGGAGTTGAAATCCTGCTCATACGTCTGCTGTTTATTCTCAAGGTCGTCGCGCTGGGGGTGACCTTTCGGAATGCGGACGTCGGCCTTTTGTGCGGCGAAATGCTGTCGGGCCGCCTTCTCCACGCTCCCCATGGCAGTCTTGTCCCCGGTGAGGACGCATAGATTGTTCTTTTGGCTTATGGATCATGCCCTTAACTCCGCAAATGTTACTGTGGAAGTTGAAAGACATGCGGTAACGGTACGGTTGAACAGCTGTGAATCCCATGTGCGTCGGTTGAACCGGTATGAGAACTCCGCCAGGTA
>Ga0247841_10005926_pt1 | contig 19345 bp, 23 predicted proteins | sample LaCruzMarch2015__2_FD_192410 | JGI IMG/M metagenome (GOLD analysis project Ga0247841, IMG submission 192410) | Freshwater microbial communities from meromictic Lake La Cruz, Castile-La Mancha, Spain - LaCruzMarch2015_18m | ecosystem: Environmental > Aquatic > Freshwater > Lake | place: Spain... | reverse complement strand
TCATTTTGATTAAGAGTAATTCTTGCTACATTTGTCTCATTATTTCTTTTGAGCAAGATATTTTTTCCTGGACCTGGACACTCTATTGCAAGTATTGAAATATCTTTAAGCAGAGAGTCTATTTTTTTCATTCCTGATTCACCTGATCCAGGAGGACTTTTTGATAACATATTTTGAGGAAGAGGTCTTGGAGTTTGATTTGGCATTTGCCTTGGAGGCATAGGTCTTTGAGCCTGTTGAACAGGTTTTTGCATTACTATTGGGTTTACTACTGCAGGTTTTGAAATTGCCTGAACTGGAGGTATTGTTTTTCTGTAGACTATTTGTTTTCTTTTATCATCTGTAGATACTGACTTTATCATTTGCTTAAATACATCTTTTGAATTATCAGGAATTAATTTTTGTCTTAATCTTTCAAGTTCAACTTTTTCTTCAATTCTTTCTTTTTCAGACAAATTAATAAGAATCTCTTTAACAAATCTATTAAGAAATATTATTCTTTGATGAGCTTTTATTTGTTGGAGTCCCATTTCTAGTATCTTGGAAGAGGTCTTCTAAGATTTTGGGGATTCTGCTGCATTTGTTGCATCCTATTTTCATCCATTGGTTTTTGTGCAAACTGTGGAGGAACCCCTGGAGTATTTCTATCCCTTATCTTTTCTTCCATTAACATTATTCCTTTAGAAATAGTTTTATTCTGGTCAAGAAGAGAATCTAATTTTTTAAGAAGTTCAGTATCCACATCTCCTGTTTTAGGTTCTTCTGTTGAATATTTTTCTGCAAATGTCTTTGCTGAAATTTCAAATAACTGCAGCATTTTAGACATATTTGTTGAAAGATCATCAAATTTTAAAGACAGATTAGTCAGAACTCTTTGTAAATTAATAAAATTGTCAATTAAAGCCTGTTCAACCTCTATTTTTGAGGGTTTCTTTTTAACCTCTTCTTTTACCATAAATATTGTAGTAATCCTTAATTTATAAAGATTAGGGTCTCTATTTTGCTTATTAAAATAAAATAAACAAGTGCATAAAAGGTTTTTTAAATCTCCATGTTGTTTTCTTTTCATGGTATCTTTAATTCAGGCAGTAATTATGAGTGTAATTCAAGGAGTTGCAGAATGGCTTCCAATCAGCAGTTCTGGACATCTTGCATTAATGCATAATTTTTTTGGTTTTCAGAGTCTGAGCTTTGATGTTTTTTTACATTTTGCCAGTATTCTTGCAGTTTTATTTATATTTAGAAAAGATATTATTCAACTTCTTAATCTGAGAAAAAAGGAAAACTTAAATTACATATTTTTTATAATTCTTGGAATAATTCCTGCAGGTCTTGTTGGAGTTTTATTTAAAGACCAGATTGAGAGCTTTTTTTCAAGCTTATTTTATTTAGGAATATTCTTTATTGTTTCAGGAATCTTAATTTATTCTACTAAATTTGCTCAAGTTAAACAGAAAAAGATCGGATTATTTGATTCATTGTTTATTGGAGTTTTTCAGGCAGTTGCAATCCTTCCTGGAATATCAAGAAGCGGGGCTACAATTTCTTCTGGAATATTTAGGGGGATAAAAAAAGAAGAAGCTGTTAAGTTTTCATTTTTTATGGCAATTCCTATTGTTCTTGGAGCAGCTGTTATTGAATTAAAGGATTTGGTAGCTACTAATCTAGATTATTCTCTATTAATTGTCTCATTTATCATTACTTTTTTGGTTAGTCTTTTTACTATAAAACTTCTTTTAAAGATTATTAAAACTGATAAGTTTTATTTATTTGGAGTTTATAATTTTGTTCTTGGAATTTTGGTTGTTATTTGGAGTCTTAAATAAAAAATGAAAAAAGATATTGGGAATGTGAAGCATTTTAGTGAAGAAGACTTGAGATTTGCAACTCCTCTTGATGTTGCGACTTTTCGGGCTAAAAGGCTTAAGTGCAAGGTTATTGTTGATTTATGTTCAGGCATTGGAATTCAATCAGGAGCTTTTGCAAAGACTTGTTCTGAGGTTTTTGGATTTGAGATTGATGAAAGAAAAGTTTCTTTTGCAAAAAAGAATTTTGAAAATGTTAAAAACTTAAAATTTGAAACTGGAGATGTTCTTGATGAAAAGGTTATTGAGAAAATAAGAAAAATAAAGCCTGATATAATATTTTGCGACCCTGAAAGACTGCCTCAGGAAAAAGAAAGGAATCTTGAAAGTATTTCTCCAGATATATTTAAACTTCTTGAGATTTATTCTAAAATAACCCCTAATATCTGTCTTGAAATTCCTCCTCAAATAGATATGGATAAACTAGACAGACTTGGCAATATGGAACGAGAATATTTGTCAGTTGGCAATAAATTAAACCGACTCGATTTATATTTTGGAAATTTAAAAAAAGCAGATATTAGTGTTAGTGATGTTAGTGGGGAAAGAATAAGCACAAGCTTATTAGGAAAACCTAATAAGAATTCCAAAAATGCTTCTGATGAAGTTAAAAAATTTAATGAGGATTCCAGATTTGCTGCTAAAGCAGTTAAGGAGAATTGCAAAGATGCTTCTGATGAAGTTAATAAATTAAATAAGAATTCCAAAAATGCTAGGACCAATAAAATCTCTAGGTATATTTATGAAATTAGCACTGCAATTGTGAAGGCTGGGCTTGAAAATGAGTTTGCAACCAAGATAGAGGGAAACATGCTTGAGGGCTCTGAAAAAAACAGAGTTTTAATTAGTTCAGATAAACTTGACAATAAATTTCAGAATTTATGCAAAGCATTTGAAGTTATTGGAACAGGAAATAATTATGTTCAGGTAATGGACATTTTAAAGAAATTTAAAATTGGAAAAGTATTAATAAAATATTCAGTTGACCCTAAAGATTACTGGAAAGAAAGGGGCAGGTATGAAAAGCAATTAAGAGGAAATCATGAAGCTGTTCTGTTTAATGCTTGCGGCAAGTATATTATTTGTGAAGAAATATAATTAAATACCTATCTTTTATATTATTTTTATGGAAATATTTTCAATTGCCATTGTTTTAATCGGGCTTTGTTTGTTTGAAGTGATATCTTCAATTGATAATGCAGTAATAAATGCAGATGTACTTCATACTATGAGGCCAAGGGCAAGAAAATGGTTTTTGTTTTGGGGTCTTTTGTTTGCTGTTTTTGTTGTTCGTGGTATTTTACCCTGGCTTATTGTATTTTTAACAAATCCTGCTCTTGGGATTCTAGGTTCACTTACAGCAACATTTTCAAGTGATCCTGCAATAGCTGCTTCTATGGAAGAATCTGCTCCAATACTTCTTGTTGGTGGAGGAACCTTTTTAATATTTATATTTCTCTATTGGCTTTTTAGTGAACCTAAAAATTATGGACTTAAAGCTGAAAAATTCTTTGATAACAAAGGAATCTGGTTTTATTCAGTAGTTTCTATTGTTCTTTGTCTTATTGTCTGGTATTCTCTTCAAAAAAACCCTTTAATGGCTTTTTCAGCAGTTATTGGTTCTACTGCCTTTTTTATTACAAACGGGCTTAAAGAAAATGCAAAAAGAGCTGAGGAGAATTTAATGAAGGGAAATATGTCTGATGTTTCCAAAATAATCTATCTTGAAGTAATTGATGCAACTTTTTCAGTAGATGGGGTTCTCGGAGCATTTGCATTTACTTTATCAGTTCCTCTTATAATCCTTGGAAATGGTCTTGGAGCTTTTGTTGTAAGGGAACTTACAGTTCGAAATGTTGACAAAGTAAAAAAATATCCTTATCTTAAAAATGGAGCAATGTATTCTATTTTCTTTTTAGGTCTTATTATGATACTAGATAGTTTTGGGGTTGAAATACCGGTTTATGTTTCTCCATTAATCACTTTTGGAGTTATTGGATTTTTCTTTTGGAAATCCAAAATAGACATTAAAAAGATGGAACAAATCCTTGAAAAAGATAAACATGTAGAAAATTAGTTTGCTTTTTTCTTTTTATTCAAAATCCTTTGAAGTTTCTTTCTATGTTCTGTTGCAACTATATACCCTATACAGTTTTTAGAACCACATTTGCATTTATGAGATTTATAGTCTTCTAAATCATAACCATAATCATAGTTTAATTCTTCTCCTTTTTTTATGTTCTTTTTTGCAATTATCCAAATCCTATTTTTTTTAATTGTAAATCTGCAGTTAGGGCTGCAGGAGTGATTGATAAATCTTGCAACATTATACTTAAAGTTACCATCTAGGTCATATTTTTTATTTAATTCAAAAACATATACTGAACCTAATTCTTTATTTTTTCTTGCAAGACTATACTGTTTTATTGCTCGGCTGGTTCCTTCTTCTTTAGTTACTATTTCTCCAACATATTCTATTATCTTTGTTCCTGTCTTAACATCTTTTTTTGCAAAGATTCCATTATTATGAACTTTTGATTTTTTTATTGTAATATACCTTAGATTTGGTTTTTTAAGTTTCATTTTAATAATAAGATAAAAATGGTTTTTAAAGGTTGGTAAAGAAAGAAAAAGTTTAGTCTAGGCTTGTTATATTGATTCTTTTTTCAAGTTCTTTTATTTTATCTCGTATATCTATTGCCTTTTCAAATTCTAAATTTTCTGCTGCTTCCTGCATCTCTGCAGTTAATTCTATAATCATATTTGGAATTTCTGATTTTGGAATATGTTTTGTATCTTTTATTGTAACTGCTACTGTTAGTTTTTTTACAGGTTTAATTATTGTTTTTGGAGTTATCTTATGTTTTTTATTGTAATCTATCTGTATTTCTCTTCTTCTTTTTGTTTCATTTACTGCTTCTTCAATTGAAGCAGTGATTATGTCTGCATAAAGAATTACTTTTGCATCAAGGTTTCTTGCTGCTCTTCCAATTATCTGGATTAGACTTCTTGCATCTCTTAAAAATCCTTCTTTATCTGCATCAAGAACTCCTATTAGACCTACTTCAGGAATATCCAGCCCTTCTCTTAACAGGTTTATACCAACCAGCACATCAAATTTGTCAAGTCTTAATTGCCTTAGAAGTTCTGTTCTTTCAAGGGTTTTTATTTCAGAATGCATATATCTTGTTTTAATTCCATGTGACCCTAAGTAATCAGTTAGTTCTTCTGCAAGTTTTTTTGTCAAGGTTGTTACAAGAACCCTATTTCCTTTTTTGACTGTTAAACTGATTTCTGATATTAAGTCTTCAACCTGGTTTTTTATTGGGTGTATAAAGACTTCTGGGTCAATTAGGCCTGTTGGTCTTATTATCTGCTCTACTATTTGATCTGATTTTTCTTTTTCATAAACTGAAGGAGTTGCTGAAACAAACAAAGTTTTATTTTCGTTTAGATATTTTTCAAATTCCTCATATTTTAGAGGTCTGTTATCATATGCACTTGTAAGCCTAAATCCATAATCAATTAATGATTTTTTTCTTGCTCTGTCTCCATTATACATTCCATGAACCTGTGGAATTGTCTGGTGAGATTCGTCAATCATTATTAAAAAATCTTTTTTAGGAAAATAATCCAGTAAACAATAAGGTTTTTCTCCTGATTTTCTTTTATCAAAATGGCTAGAGTAGTTTTCAATTCCTTTGCAATAACCTGTTTCTTTTATCATTTCAATATCATTCATTGTTCTTTGCTTTAATCTATGGGCTTCAAGAGGATTTAATTTTGGCAAGTCTTTTTCTAATTGTTTTTCAATATCCACAAGAGCTTCTGCTATTTCACTTTCAGGAATTACAAAATGTCTTGCAGGGTAAATATAAAGCAAGTCCAGTTTTTCTAGCAATCTTCCTGTGTTTTTGTCAATTACAGATAATTTTTCTATTGTATCTCCATCTAGCTCAATTCTTAAAATATTTTCAAAATATCCTGCTGGAATAAAGTCTATTGTATCTCCTTTTACTCTAAATTTTCCTGATGACAAATCCATGTCATTTCTTTCATATTGAATATTTACAAGCTTAGCTAGAATTTCTTTTCTTTGTATTTTTTCTTTGGGTCTAAGTGAGAACCCCATCATTTCAAAATTTTCTGGCTTACCCAGGCTATAAATGCAAGATACACTTGAAATAACAATTGTATCTTTTCTAGTAATTAATGAAGCTGTTGCAGAAAGTCTCATTTGTTCTATTTTTGGATTGATTGCAGAGTCTTTTTCAATATATTTGTCTGTTTGAGGGATATAACATTCAGGCTGATAATAATCATAAAAAGAAACAAAGTATTCTACTTTGTTATTTGGAAAGAACTCTTTGAATTCTTCATATAACTGCGCTGCAAGAGTTTTATTATGCGCAAGGATTAATGTTGGTTTATTTATTGACTTAATTACATTTGCCATTGTAAAAGTCTTTCCTGAGCCTGTTACTCCAAGAAGTGTTTGCGTATTTTTGCCTGATTTGAAACCTTCTATAATTTTCTTTATTGCTTCGGGCTGAGAACCTGCTGGTTTAAAATCAGTTTTTAGTTCAAAGAGGTTGTCTGGTTTTTTCATTGTAATTTAATATGGGTTACTATTTAAGAATACTATTTTATTTAAAGAATAGTAGAAAACAAAGGTTTATAGAGATTACGGAATTAAAATTTATTTTATATTTTTTTATTGTTTTTAAATATCCAAAGTTTTGAAACTACAAAAATTAATGAGCCTAGAACACCTAAACTTAAGTCTGTAATAGTATCTGATAATGGGCTCTCAATTGTAATAAGTTCTCCTGATGAAGTTTTCATTAGTCCTACCAAGTCTCCCTCAAATACTCCTTGAAGGTGTAGATTAAATAATTGATCCAAGTAATATTCTACAATTTCTGAAAAGGTTATTAGAGTAATCATTGTAGTAAATGTTAATATTAACTTTGTTTTGATGTCTAGTTTTGTTTTATTTACAATATAGAATATTAAGATACATCCTAAAAATGGAAATGTTAAGTGAAGAATTTTGTCATAATGTATATACATATTGTAAAGCGGAGAAAACAACAGGCCGAATGTAGACATAAAGACTAGAATCGCATAATGTTTCTTTTTATAATCTATTTTGAATACTTTGTCTCCCAAGTGAAAAAATCCAATTGTTAGAAAGAAAGCTAAAATCCCTGCAAAATGGATATTTTCCTTGAAACAAAATAAAATATAGAGAGATAATCCTATTAAGATTGCATAAATATATTTCATCCCTTTTGTTTTCATTACAAAATAAAAAGAAGGTAATTTATAAGTTTTCTGATTATAATCTTCTATCTTATTTTTTGAGCAAATCCTTTTTTCTTAGAAGTCTGTTATAGGTTATTGCAAATCTATGTGCTTCATCTCTTATTTGCTGCAGGATTTGCAATGCAGGGTCTTTATGATTGAGCCTTAAAGGGTTTGACTCTCCTGGCAGATAGATTTCTTCAAATTCTTTTGCAAGGGAAATTATTGGAATTTTTAGATTTAGCTTTTCTAAGGATTCAAGTGCTGAACTTAACTGTCCTTTTCCCCCATCAATAACAATTAGGTCTGGAGGACTTAGGTTTTCCTTTTTTATCCGATAATAACGCCTAAAGACTATTTCCTTAATTGAAGCAAAATCATCTATCTGGTCTACTGTTTTTATTTTAAATCTTCTATAATTTGATTTATCAGGTTTTCCTTTCCGAAATTGCACCATTGAACCTACCTGGTTTGTTCCAGACAGATGTGAAATATCAAAACATTCAATTACTTCAGGTATTTTTTCAAGATTTAATTTTTCTTTTAACTCAATTAGCTTGTTTATATTTTCAAAGAAGATTATCTCTATATTTTTTAAAACAAGGTCTAAGAGTTCTTTTTTTTCACCTTTTGTAGGAACTATTATGTTTATCTTTTTATTTGCTTTTTTTTCAAGATAAGCTTTTATTGATTCTCCAACTGGACTTGGAATAATTATTTCTTTTGGAATAGTATTTTCTGAATAATACTGAGTTAAGAATTGCTCTAGAAATTCAAACTCATATTCAAACTCATATTCTTCTTTATTTTCAAGTGTTCCTTTGTAAATTTTAAAGAGTAATAGATACACTTTATTATCTTTTATCAAGTAATTTATAATATCTTCATTATATTCTTTTATTCTTTGCATATTTTGCCTTTCTTTTAAGTATTCTAAGGATTCTATCTTGTCTCTAAGTTCAATTGCTTTTTCAAAATTTTGTTTTTTTGATTCAATTTTTATTTCTTCTTTTATTTCTTCTATAATCTCTTTTGTTTTTCCTGACAAGATTGATTTTACGAGCCTTACATTTTTATTATATTCTTCTTTAGTTATATTATTAATGCAGGGAGCATCACATAAATTAATATGATATCTGAGGCATACTTTTTTAGGTATTTTTTTGCAGGTTCTTATTTTAAAAGTCCTTGTTAATGTTTGAAGAATAGAATCTCTTTTTTCTGCTGAGGTAAAAGGACCAAAATATTCTGAATCATCCTCTTTTTTTCTTGCAATCAGGAGTCTTGGAAATTCTTCATTTGTTATTTTTATATAAGCATAATTCTTAGAATCCTTTAAATCAATATTATATTTTGGATGATTCTTTTTTATTAAATTATTTTCGAGTATTAGTGCTTCTACTTCGTTTTTTGTTATAATGAAGTCAACAGAATCAATATGTGTTAAAAGTGCCTGAGTTTTTGGGTCTTTTTGTCTTGAATCAAAATATTGAGAAACTCTTTTTTTAAGATTTTTAGCTTTACCTACATAAATTATGTTTCCTTTGCTATCTTTGTATAAATAACATCCAGGATTTTCTGGAACTTTTGAGAGGTCTATTTTAGTCATTCAATATAATAAGAAACCAGAGGATAAAAGGGTTTTGGATAGGTTAGGACTCGTGAATTTTTAGAAGAAAAATATAAAAAAATAGGTTCTAAAATTGTTTTACTCCATCCTGCCTTTATTCTTTTCTCGATCCAGATGCATTTTAAGATATTTTCCTGTGTAGGACTTTGTGTTTTTCATAATATCTTCAGGTGTTCCTATTGCTATTATTTCTCCACCTGCTTCTCCACCTTCAGGACCTAAATCAATTATATGGTCTGCACATTTAATTAAATCAAGATTATGCTCAATTACCAGAACTGTATTTCCTTTATCAACCAGGTCGTTTATTACTTTCAGAAGTTTATCTATATCATGAAAATGAAGGCCTGTTGTTGGTTCATCTAAAAGATAAAGGGTTTTTCCTGTATCTCGTTTTGAGAGTTCTTTTGTAAGTTTTATTCTTTGACTTTCTCCTCCTGAAAGAGTTGTTGAAGATTGGCCTAGTTTTATGTATCCTAGCCCTACTTTATTTAACATTTCTATTTTTCTTTTGATATTTGGAACATTTTCAAATAATTTTACTGCTTCTTCTACACTCATATCAAGAATATCTGCAATTGATTTATCTTTGAATTTTATTTCCAGAGTTTCATTATTATACCTTTTTCCTTTGCATTCTTCACATTCAATATAAACATCTGGGAGGAAGTTCATTTCAATTTTTATTACTCCATCTCCTTCACATTTCTCACACCTTCCACCTTGTACATTAAATGAAAATCTGCCTGGAGAATATCCTCTTATTTTGGCTTCTTTTGTTTCAGAATAGAGATTTCTTATTTCATCAAATGCCTTAATATAAGTTGAAGGATTTGACCTGGGAGTTTTTCCAATTGGAGATTGGTCTATTACAATTACCTTGTCTATTTCATTGTTAAGTTTAATTTCTTTATGTTTTCCAGGAGTTTCTTTTGAGTCATGGAATTTTTTCATTAATGCCTTATAGAGTATTTCATTAATCAGAGTTGATTTTCCAGAACCAGATACTCCTGTAATGCAAGTTAAGACCCCTGTCGGAATCTTAACACTGATATTTTTCAGGTTATTTTCTTCTGCATTAATTATTTCTATAAATCCTTTTTCTTTTCTTATTTTATTTGGAGTATTAATTTTTAATTTTCCTGATAAATATTTTCCTGTAATTGAATCTGGATTTTTTTCTATTTGCTCCGGAGTTCCAACTGCTATAATTTTTCCGCCATGAATTCCTGCTCCTGGACCAATATCTACAACATAATCTGCATTTTTTATTGTATCTTCATCATGCTCAACTACAATTAATGTATTTCCCATATCTTTTAAGTGCCTTAAAGTTTCAATTAATTTGTGATTATCTCTTTGATGAAGTCCTATTGAAGGTTCATCTAAAATGTATAGCACTCCCATAAGATTTGAACCTATTTGGGTTGCAAGTCTTATTCTTTGTGCTTCTCCTCCTGAAAGAGTTCCTGCATTTCTTGAAAGATTTAGATATCCTAGCCCTACTTGTTCTAAAAAGTTAATCCTTGATTTTATTTCTTTTAGAATTTGTCTTGCAATTTCTGCTTCTTTTTGAGTTAGTTCTATATTATTAAAAAATTCAATAGAATCTTTTATTGACATATCTGTTAAATCTATTATTGATTTGTTATTTAGTTTTACTGCAATTATTTTGTCTTTTAGCCTTTTTCCTTTGCATTTTGTACAAGGAGATTCTTTCATATATTTTGAGAGTTCATTTTTTCTATAATCTGATTCTGTTTGCCTGTACAATCTTTCTGATTGAGGAATTACTCCTTCCCAACCATTTTCCATATTCATTGAAGCTCCATTGCTCCATCTTCCTGTAATTGGTTCATCTGAGCCATATAATAAAATATCAAGTTGTTTTTTTGTAAAGTCTTTAATTGGAGTATATAATTTAAAACCGTGTTTTTTTCCAATTGCAGATAATTGCTGACTTCTCCAGGTTAAGTCCATTTTTCCATAGACTGCCATTGCTCCGTCCATTATTGATTTAGTTTTATCTGGAATAACAAGATCTGGATCAAATTCAATTTTAACACCGAGTCCATGGCATTCTTCGCAAGCTCCAAATGGAGAATTAAATGAAAACATTCTGGGCTCAAGTTCTTCAAAAGCCATTCCACAAACAGGGCATGCCATTTTTGAAGAATAAATTGTTTCATTTCCTTTTTCATCAAGTATTATTACAAGTCCTTCTTCTGATTTTTTGAGTGCACTTTCAATTGCTTCATTAAGTCTTGACTTGTCTTCGCTTGATACTTTGTCAATTACTATTTCAATATCTTGCTTTTCATATCTTACCAGTTTTATTTTTTCATCTGTTCTTATTATTTTTTTATTTACTCTTACTTTTGTAAAACCCTCTTTATTTAGGTCTTCTAAGACTTTTTCATAAGTTCCTTTTTTTTGCCTAACTATTGGAGAAAGAACTGTTATTTCCTGATTTTTAAATTCCTGAGTTATTCTTTGGGCTATTTTTGCAGGAGTTTCTCCAGCTATTTTGATATTATGAACTGGACAGAATGGTGTTCCTATTCTTGCATAAAGAAGACGAAGATAATCATATATTTCAGTTACAGTTCCAACTGTAGACCTTGGGTTTTTTGAAGTTGTTTTTTGTTCAATTGAGATTGCAGGTGAAAGTCCTTCTATTGAATCAACATCAGGTTTTGTCATAAGTCCTAAGAATTGCCTTGCATAAGAAGAAAGTGATTCCATATATCTTCTTTGACCTTCTGCATAAAGTGTATCAAATGCAAGAGTTGATTTTCCTGAGCCTGAGACTCCTGTAAATACTATAAATTTGTCTCTTGGAAGAGTTAAATCTATATTTTTTAGATTATGTTCACGTGCGCCCTTAATTATTATGTCTTTCATTTTTTAGTCCTGTTTTATTTAAAAGAATATTTCTATTTAACACTAAAAGATAAAAATAAAAATGTAATCACTAAGGTTTTGAACTATAATTTGTAAAGTCTGGTTTATAAACTATTCTTCTTCTAAATATTTTAAAATATTTCTATAATCCCAATATGGTTTATATCCATGTCTGTTTCCCCAGACAACTAAAAGCGGATTTTTTACTTCTTCGATTGTTATTGCAGAGCAATCTTGTTTTTTTGCAATTTCTTCTAGCTCTTGCAAGGTATATGAACATAATCCTACTCCTTGATAAGGAGGTTCTATTCCTAAAAACGGAATTCTTATTGCCTTTTTAGCAGCTATAGAATTGCTTTTTCTTGAAACTGGAAGCAAGGCTTCAGTCACTAAATAATCTAAAAAGCCTACTGAGCCTGTAATTGTTCCAGGAATATTTAATCTGTCTCCTTGAATAGTTATGTTGCTCTCAGAGACCGGTATAGGGTTTCCTAGCACTATTCTGGTCACAGGTTTTCCTTCAAATCTATAATGTTGTTCTAAACTCTTCATACTTTAAATTCTTTAATTAACAGTTTATAAATCTTATTTTTAGGGCTTTGTTCGAAATCCCATGATTCCGAACAAATTAAGCATTAAATATGCTTAATTTGCTATTTTTTCAGAAGTAAATTCCAAAAAAATAGTTTTAAATTAATTAAACTATTGGTAGATCATTTTAAAGAAGATATGGGGATAGTCGGAATCGAACCGGCATTCCAAGCTCTGGAGGCTCGTGTATTACCATTATACGATATCCCCTTGTGAATGTCTTAAAATTACTAGAAACAAGGGGTTTATAACTTTATTTATGTTTGGTTATGTCGTAAGTTAGGTACTTGAATTTGAATGTCGCATTGAGGAATTTATTTTGATAACAAGAACCTTAACTAAACCATCAAATTGATATCTGCTTTTTATTGCTCATTTTCAATAAAACAAATTTTTAAAAAGTTAATAATTATCCATTTACCATGACAGTTTATGAATTAGCATATAGGGGGCATTATGGTGATATAAAATTAGTATCTCCTATTGTGAGAGTTTTTGATTCTGATGAATTTAGAAATTTAAGTCTTAAACCTAGTGGAAGTTATAGGTTATATCAAGGAAATTCACAAGATGGTCTTAAAGGTCTTGCTAAACAGTTAAGAAAAAGAGAAGGTGCATTTGATGGTAATGCTAGTGGAGTTTCAGTAACTACTATCCCTGCTTCAGTAATTGTTTCAGGGGAGTTTGATAATCCTGCAACAATAGAACAGATGGTAGATTTTTATAGCGTATTAAAAGAAGAAGCTTCTCATTTATAATTATAATTTAACCATATTATATTTATTCAAAACCATAATCATTTAAATTGAAACCTATTACTATTAGGGGTTTTGTTCTAAGAAGAATCTTGTTTTAAAATTAAATATTTTATTTACAACAGTCAAACATATCTTTTATATCGTAGAACATATTACAAAATAAATTACATGACCTTTTTAATTCCTTTTTTCCTCTTTCAGTCAGACTATATTTTTTATTTTTATCTGAAGCAATCAGGCCTTTGTCTTTTAGCTCTTTTAAGACCGGGTATATTGTTCCAGGACTGGGTTTACTGCCTCTTCTTTTTTTAAGTTCCTGAGATATTTCTGCACCGGTCATGCTTTTTTTGTTTATTATCCATAAAACCAGGTAAGATAAATAACCCTTTAATTCACAATTGCATCCCATATTATTATATTGGATAACCAATATAAAAATGTTTTTAATTAATATTGTATCGCATAACCGATATATTTATAAATTGTAATATCGTATAACCGATATACTAAACTTTAGGGAGGTAAAAATGAAAAACAAAGAATGCAAAATTGTATGCGATGGGAAAGAAGTAGCAACTCTTCTTTGTAGCAAGGATGGATGCAACATCAAGCCTACTGCAGAAGGTAAAAAGTTACTTAGCGAATGTGATTGTCCTGACTGCTGCTAAGTTTTAATCTAATTTATTTAAATTTTTTTCATTGCTTCTATTTCTTCTTCTGAAATAGAGCAGCCATGATATTTTAACCCATATAATGTTGCTTCAAGTGCAGCAGGGTCTTTTATATCAAAAAGGCCTTTTTTATAAGCTATATATGCAAGTTCTGTTGAACGTATTACTTTAAAGTCCTTAAAGAAATCATAATTTTTTTTATTTGCTTTAATCGGATTATGGAGCTTTTTTTGAATAATTTTTCTCAAACTTTCTGGATCTTCACATATCATTCTTGCTGTTCTTTCATCAATGACAATCACACATTCGCAGTCCATTATCTTGTAGAGTGCAAGTGCTGCTGATTCTCCTTTATCTATCAAGTGAATATTTTTTCTATTTGAATAAAATGTTGAATTTGCAGTGTTTGTTATTTCTTCTCTTTTTATTCTTAGCTCATCTATTTGTTTCTCTGTTAAATCTGCATGTTTTATAATTCCTTTTTTAAACAATTCTTTTAATTGCAATGATTCGAGTTCAAATCTTTTTATTGTAGAAGGGTAATCAATTATTTCTGATTTTACTTCCTTTGTTATTAAAAATTCTCCTTTAAATTCTGCTTTTAATTTTTCAAGCACAGGCAGTAGACCATTCATTGCGAAATTTATCAAAGGTCCTGAATCAAATATAATGCATTTAGGTTTAGCCATTTTACTTGAAAATGTCCTCTGCTATTTTTATTCTTTGTTTAATCGGAAGGGTTACTGTAAGATTAATGTCACCTGATCTTGCTTGTCCTGCATATTCTATAAGCTCCCAAAGGCTTATTCCCAGTATATTTGCTGTTTTTTCCATGGAAATACCATGCTCATAAATTCTAGATGCTTTGTTTATGCTGGCTTTTCTAAATACTTCATTAATGTAATTTTTTAAATTTCCAGAAATATCTTGAATTGATTCTCTTAAAAGCTTTATTTCCTCTCTAAATTTTTCATCATCATCTTTTTTTAAATATGCTGATGCATTTTCTATTTTTTTAATGTAATTTTTATAGAACTCAGGCCAATTTTTATAATCCTGGTATTCTTTTCTTTCAATAAGCTTGCTTAATGCATAAATAACCACTGCAAGAGAAATAATATCAGGGTCTTGTTCAACTGAAGAAAGATGAACAAAGTGATTGCTTAGTTCTTTTATTTTTATGTAGTTTTCTTTATTTAAATTGTCTTTTACCTGGTTTAGAACCTCTATTATATGACCTCTTTGTTCCATAATCTTAGTAAAGGCAAAGGATTATTTAAAGCTTAGGATAGAATATTATTTAAACACTTTTTTTCTTAGTTACTCATGAAGATAATATTTGATACAAATTTTCTTATTTATTGCGCAAGGGAAAAATTAGACTATATTGAGAATATTTCTAATATTATTAATGAAGATTATGAACTTGTTGTGCCAATCCAGGTTATAAATGAACTTGAAAAATTAAGGGATGATAGTCTAAAAAAGGTTAATGGAAAAGACAAGGCTGCTGCTGCACTGGCTCTTGACTTACTTGAGCATAATAATGTTAAAAAGGTAAATCTTCCTGGAAAAGATGTTGATGAGTCAATTATTAAACTCTCCCGTGAGAACAGCAAGAATATTGTTTGTACACTGGATAGGGAAATGAGAAAAATTCTTGGAAGGGTTATTTTGATAAATAAAGGCAAGAAATTGATGCTAACTAAGTAGAATCTCTGATTTTTTTTAATTAGTAACCTTTATAAATCTACTTTTTTATATTTTACTATGTTCTATACTGTTGAAGTTGAAGATTATGTAAGAGTAGAACCCAGATTATTTGGGCTTAAAACTAGTGATGCTGTTGCTAAACAACTTCAGGAAATTTATGCTAACTATCATGACAAGGAAATAGGAGAGGTTATAGGCATAATTTCTGTTTCAGATGTTGGAGACGGAATAATCATTCCTGGCGACGGAGCAGCTTATTATAATTCAAAATTTAAATTAATTGTCTGGAAACCTGAACTTCAAGAATTAGTTTTTTGTACTGTTGAAGAAATAACTAATTTTGGAGCTTTTATCAATCTTGGAGTAATGAATGGAATGATTCATATTTCCCAAACTATGGATGATTATGTTAGTTTTTCAAGCTCAAACTCTTTACTTGGAAAAGACTCTAAAAGAGTCTTAAAGAAAAAAGATACTTGCCTTGCAAGAATTGTTGCAGTTTCTTACAAAGGAGACCAACCAAAAATTGGACTTACTATGAGACAACCTGGACTTGGAAAACTTGAGTGGATTAAAGAAGAAAAACAAAAATCAAAAAAATCAGAAAAAAAAGAAGTTAAACCTAAAAAGGAAAAAGCCAAATGATAAAACATTTTGATTTAAAACTTAATTATGGGCGTGGAGAAAAAATGCAAATAGATAATATTGCTATTGGAGATCTTCAGAATAGTATAATTGCTCTTTTGGATAAAAATACTGCTTTTAGCGGAGAAATAGTTCAAGCAGGTTTTAATGATTCTTTTTATTCTGGAGGAAAAAATTAATATGGCAAAAGAAAAAGCTTGTAAAAATTGCAAATTAATTTATTCTGGAGATGAGTGTCCTTCTTGTGGAAAAAAGGAATTTTCTGATAATTTTAAGGGAAAAATAGAAATCATTAATCCTGAAAAGTCTGAACTTGCTCAAAAATTAAAAATAAATAAGAAAGGAATTTATTCAATTAAATTATAGTAATCCTTTTAAATGGATTTAATTCTAAACTTAATATGGAAACAAAAAAACAAATAAGAAATGATATGTTCAGAAGACAAGAAGTTAGTTTCGTACTTGAAGCTGAGAAAAATCCTAATTTTGATGAATGCAGAAAACTTGTATCTGAAAAATTTTCAAAGCCAGAAGAAAATATTGATGTTTATGGAGTTAAGGGAAGTTTTGGAAGCAAGTTATTTGTTGTAAAAGCTTATGTTTATGATTCTAAGGAAGATTTAGAGAAAGCTGTGCAAAAAACAGGAAAACAAAGAGAAGCTGAGAAGAAAGCAGAAGAAGAAAGAAAAAAAGCTGAAGAAGAAGCAAAAAAGACTGAAGAAACTCCTGCTGCTTAAAATTAACTCTTTTTGATTTATTAGTGAAATATTTATAAATAACAAATCCCTTAACAAAACTATGAAGAAAAAAAAGGTTAAAGCTAATCATTTATCAAAGGTGAATAAACATTCTAAGACAACTAATAAGAGGATTATTCAAAATAATCTTAATTCTGAACTTAAGAGATTTGACAAAGATATGCTTGAGATAGACAGAGAGATAAGTAGGGAAGTAGAAGAAGTTGAAAAGTGGGTTATTGAAAGAAAAAAGTTTTTTATTAAGCTAGGAATTGTTATATTATTTGTGCTTGCATTATTTATTATTTCTGAATTGTTTTTGACTACCCGGGTTGCTGGATAAACTCCTATGAAATTTTGAGTAATAAGAAACCTTTTTAAACCTTCTTTAATCAATATTCATGTGAATAAAAATGGCAAACATAAAAAATCTTAATGATTTTTAGGGTTTCCCACTTTTCACTAAATTCAAAATGGCAAAAGATGCAAAAGCTGGCGGTAAGAAAAAACATAAAAACAAACCTACTTCAAAGAAGTACAAGATGTACAAGATTGAAGGAGATACAATAAAAAGAGAAAGAAGCTGCCCTAGATGTGGAACAGGTGTATTTTTGATGAAAGCAACTGATAGAGTATATTGTGGAAGATGCCATTATACTGAATTTGTTGTAAAAAAATAATTTAATTCAGATATTAAGAATAGTTCTAAATAATACTTTTTAAGGATAGATTTTTAAATTAAGGTTTACTTTAATGTTTCATGAAAAAGAGATGTCTTAAATTAAATAGCTTCTATTTTTGGAGATAAACCATGGATGAATTCTATTGGTTTAAGCCTAATAAGTATGTTCCTTTTGTTCCATTGAGATGGGAAGGTTATGTAACTTACTTAGTTATTTTTTTCTTAGTTATCTTTTCTTTTTTTTATTTTGAAGTATTAAATTTCTCATTTGGAAATTTTTTATTTTTTTTAATCTCGCTTGTCTTTATTTTGGGATTGTTTGTTATTCTTTCAAAGAATGTATCTGAAGAAAGAGTAGTTCAAAAAACTTTAATCAAAAGTCCTGTTAATAGGGGTATTCCTACTCGAGGTCCTCCAAATCGAGGTTTTGTAAACAAAGGGTTTCCAAACAAGAATATTGTGAATAGGAATATGCCTAACCGAAATTTTCGTAAATAATAAAAAGAAAGACTCAAATAAACAGTGCTAGAATTTAGACTAGATTATATTATTGATTTCATTCTTTTTTATCTTGTAAAAAAGTGCCTGATTTTAGACAGGATTTTTTTATAAATTATAAAGTCAGTTAGACTTTCTTATCTTATATAAGAATATGATTTGTAAGTAATAGTTAATTAAAATATCACCTATCACCCTCTTTTACCTTTTCTCCCTTGAAGAATCAAATCTTAATATATAGTAAATATAAACCCGAGAAAAGTCGGTGTCATACAAAAGCATGTCCTGACTCTTCTGGGGAAAAAGAGGTGATAAATATTATAAGAAGGCCTAGTATATAAGCTTTTCGGTTCTGTTGTAACTAGTTAATGACATCATACAATTAGTGACTTTTGTCATTTTTAGTCAACTCAGTTAATACTTTATAGTTGAGGAAAGACTTTATAAGCATATTTGTTATGCTTTATAGAGTTTAGAAAACTAACTATTAAGGAGGATGACAATGGATTTTGAAGAGTTTTTACCTCCTAGTGAGGAAGATGATGCAAATTTACTTGATGAATCTAATCAGAATTCTAAAAATGCAGAAAAAATAGGTTCAAATCAGGTTTATGATGTCATTACTAGCAGAAAACCTGACTGGCAGACGATTATTTATGATTTAATATCTTCAGAGCAGCTTGATCCCTGGGATATTGACCTTGTTATTTTAACCAGAAGATATTTTGAAAAAATTTCTGAACTTGAAGAAGCAGAGTTTTATATTTCAAGTAAAGTGCTTTTGGCTGCATCTTTACTTCTGCGAATAAAATCTGAGTTTTTATTAAATAAATATATCAAAAGTGTTGATGAAGCTTTATTTGGCAGGAAAGATGGCAAGAAGTATACATTTGAAAAAATAGAAGTTAATGAAGATGATTTACCTATTTTGATTCCTAAAACTCCTTTGCCTAGAATGAGAAAGGTTACACTTCCTGAGCTTATGGCAGCTCTTAGCAAGGCCATAAATACAGAATCCAGAAGGATTAGCAGAGAGGTTGCAATTAAACGAGCAAAAAAACTTTCTGAAGTGGATTTTCCTCAATTTAAAAGAATTGACTTAAAGGACAGGATAAGGCAGTTTTATGCAAAGATTTTGACTTCTGTTAAAAAGAAAGCAGTTAGTGGAGAAAAGCATACAAATAAAGTAGGCTATAAAAGTTTGGCTGGAATTGAGCGAGAAGAAAGAGTTGCTTGTTTTCTTCCTCTTTTGCATTTAAGCAATAATAAGAAGTTATGGCTTGAGCAGGAAGATCATTTGGAAGAGATTTGGATTTATTTATATGATTATTTTGACAAGAATAG
>Ga0247841_10005924_pt1 | contig 19354 bp, 12 predicted proteins | sample LaCruzMarch2015__2_FD_192410 | JGI IMG/M metagenome (GOLD analysis project Ga0247841, IMG submission 192410) | Freshwater microbial communities from meromictic Lake La Cruz, Castile-La Mancha, Spain - LaCruzMarch2015_18m | ecosystem: Environmental > Aquatic > Freshwater > Lake | place: Spain... | reverse complement strand
TATAGACAAAAAGTGCGTCTTTCAGACAAAAATAAAATGAAGTTTTGTCTATGATTAAGTCATTACGAATAAAGGAGTTATGGGGATTATAGACAAAAAGACAAAATATTTATGTATTAGTATATTATAAATATATATATTTATAGGGGGGAGATAGGAAAACGGGTAATTTTTGTCTATAAGGGTATTTTGAGAGAGGGAAAAAAGGGGTGAGAGTGCCCGGAGGCTTACCAGAAGCGGGTCGGATGCTTACCGGAAGGGAGCGATTTTATAGACAAAAGAATTAGCAAAGAGAGTGAAAAAGACAACATTTTGAGGCAAAAAGAGGAAAAAAGGGGAAAAAACGGCATTTTGCGGAAAAAACTTCATTTTGTAAGTCATTGTTTTATAAGGAGTTAGCCGGGAGGAATTAGGAATTTTGAATTAGGAATTATGAATTAATCCGACCAGTCCTGTCCCGCAAGCAGATGGGGCTTGGAACGCTTCAAATTATAAATTAATTCGTCTAATCAGGGCAGACAGGAATTTATACCCTACGGGGAAATATGACCTATGATCCGATATATTTTATAGCTCGTAGTCCGAGACTCTCTCCGTTAGAGTGTGTTGCACAACGATGTAAACCGTCAGTCAGTCCGTCAGTTGACGGAGAGATTCATTCCTTGTTATTGTTGAATTTTTCAACAATAGTCAAACTTTTTTGATTAGTTGCAAATCTTAAATTAACTTTGTCTAGAAAAGTCTTGGCTTCCGGTAAGCATCGCCGCCGTATCCGGTAGGCATCCGGGCTTCCTTACACTATTGTTTTAGACAAATTGATTGAGAGTTTTTAAGGAAAATTTTGTAAAAAGGAGGAAATGGGTAAATAGTCAAGCAAGTCAGGCAGTGAGTGACATGGCGCGCGCCCCACGCAAAAGAGGACGCAAAGCCGTACAGAAGCCAAAAATCATTAGAAAACTTTAGCAAACTTCAAAAAAAGGTTGGAAACAGGCAAAAAGCCAGGCTAAAAAGTTTGACTAAGAATAAAAAGCCAGGCTAAAACTAAAGAATCAATCCAACAAGTCGTACTCCCCGCTCCAACGCATCCGTCAGTTGACGGACGGACTAAGAGGACGGAAGTCAGAGGACGGAAATCAGAAGACGGAGGACGGAAATCAGAAGACGGAGGACGGAAATCAGAAGTCAGAGGACGGAAATCAGAAGTCAGAAGACGGAAATCAGAAGTCGGAAGACGGAAGACAGAGGACGGAAATCAGAAGACAGAGGACGGAAATCAGAAGTCAGAGGACGGAAATCAGAAGTCAGAGGACGGAAATCAGAAGTCAGAAGACGGAAGTCAGAAGACGGAAGTCAGAAGACGGAAGTCAGAAGACGGAAATCAGAAGACGGAAATCAGAAGACGGAAGTAAGAAGACAGAGGGCAGAAAAAGAACAAAAATAATTGTTTCATATATTTTTTTGCGGGAATAAATTATATTGTTATATTTGAAATGAAAATCTATGACTGACAAAAGTTTTTTATTCGTCAGGTGACGGCCGACGCGCCGGGGGAAGACGGATGAATGATTGAATGGATGAATGATTGAATGGATGAATGATTGAATGGATGAATGATTGAATGAAATAATTGCAGATAGGGGAAACATCCGGTATGAGAGAGAACCCCCCTTAATCCTTCTTCTCCTTTTGTCATTTGACGGACTAACGGAGAAGAGTGTTGGAGATTTACAAATGGATGATGATATGAATTACGATATAATAGCAAACAAAGATTATACCCCCTCAATGCATACTGCAGAGCATATACTGAATCAGACAATGGTTCGTTTGTATAATTGCGGAAGGGCTTTCAGCGCTCATATAGAAAAAAAGAAATCGAAATGCGACTACCGGTTCGATCATAACCTATCGGAAAATGAAATAAAGGAGATCGAGGAGAAGGTAAATTTGGTTATATCTGGGAATTATCCGGTCTTTGAAGAATTCATGACAAGGGATGAAGCCGGAAAATTCTTTAATCTGGACCGTCTTCCGGAAACTGCCGGGGAACGGCTCAGGGTAATGAAAGTAGGCGATTACGACAGTTGTTTATGCAGCGGAAAACATTGCAGTAACACTTCGGAGATAAAACCATTTAAGATTATATCTACGGGTTTCGAGAATGGTGTTTTAAGAATCCGGTTTAAGCTCGCGGATTAAAGTTAGGTCGAAAGTCAAAGGTCAAAAGTCGAAGGTTGAATCTCCGTCAACTGACGGATTCCAATTCAAGAATCTTCTCAACCATCAGAGCACAACTGATCATAGAGTAGCGCAGGCGGTGGATACTCAACCCGTAATAAGCAACAACGGGCAAAGACCATTCCAGCATTGCTATGAGATAAGGGAGAACAGACTTTTCGAAAAGAGATACTGTTGAGGCATACTCTCTCATTTTCAGAATTAACTGATATCCTTTCAGAACTTCCGGATCGGAACCCGAATAATTAAATCCGGGAACTTCTTTGATACTGTTGCAATTAAGCAAAGTGGTCTCAAAATTCACCAGATCAAGCAATGCTTCCTTAGTCTCGATATTAAAATACTCATATTTAATAATTGGCTCAAGGCGGGCAAAATCAGACACAGCGTTGCGGTGTTTTGTTTCAGAGAAATCGATTATATATATATTTTCTTTCTCGTCAAGGAGGATATTTTGGAGATTTAAGTCCCCGTGACAAATTCCCCTGTAGCAGGTGAAAGAAATATTTTCACGCTTTGGATATCCATGTTTGAGAAAAAAATAGGGATTAGCAATTTCCCTGTTAAGTTCTTCTACGAAAATTTTCGGATCGTCCGCTGATATTCCTAATAATTCACGGACTTTATCATAAATGTAGGGAAAGAAATTGATCGGGTTTTGTTCCTTATATAAATGGAGGTTTTCGAGTTTGGGTTGCCCGTACCATGGTTTGAGTATTCCCGTATATACTCTGTCAAATAGGGGTTCGATCTCCTCAAAGGTACTCTCATTATATGCTTTTCTGAGCCATTTTAGTCTGGTACTGCCTGTAATGCCGAGGAAATTATATCTTATTCCGCCATAATCACTGAAATAAAATGATCCCATAACAGTAGAGGCATTATTCAATATAAATTTCTTGACATAGACTTCGAAATTGTCTTCTTCTCTTTTAATGATAGCAGAATTACTGAGTTTTAGAACAGTAGGTAAAATATTAACACCGTTTTTGTCTTCACCGAATACCTGGAAAGTCCTGGCAGAAAACCCGCCAAGCAGAGGAATCATCCGGATTTTGGAACAATCGGAATAAATCCTTCTTACTATTATCTCAAATTCATCGGAAAGATTAAGTTCTTCTAATTTCTCAATCTCCAAATTCTGTTTCAGATCGTCAATCCTGTTATGACAGAAAACATAAATTCTTCCCCTGTTGACATTAATATCTTCATGACCGCTTTCGACAGATTTGACATTCTCAAAAGAAAGTAATTTTGTCAGATCGTTTGACAATTTATGCTGTGCAGATAATTCTTTATCGTATTTCAGACGGACTTCAATCTGGCCGGCGCATAATTCATCAGTGCAGTTAAAAAATTTCATAGTGTCGGTAAAGTGCCTGAGTTTTTCCTTCTCGGATTCTGAGGCGGTAAGTTTATCAACGAGAAGACCTGAGGCAATCAGCCACTCTCCTTCGTCATCAGATTCATTATCTATTTTGCCAAAGAAAATATATGATGCTACAGCATGAGACGATGAGGAATCATCTCCGGTAATTTTAATTGTATCCGAAAGAACCGACTTGATGGAAATATTCTTTTCCGGTATAAAATCAATTGAATAATTTGGTTCGTCCGAAAAACTTATTCCATCGCGCAGATAGAGGAATACCTCCGGTTTTTTTTCAACGAAAAGGAAGTCAGAGTCGGATTCTCCGTTAATTCTGTTGAATCCGATAAAGTTGTCAAGAGTGAGCAAAATATTTTTATTATTTGTTAAATCATCTTTATTTAATCCTATCCCCCCTGTTCCAATGCAATAGTGCAATTCATCAAGTGCAAAACATAAGTGTTCTTCATCACTTTTCTTCTCTTTTCCGGGAATAAGAACTCTCATGGGATGAAAAGTACCGGAGAATTTAAAAGAGTGGTAGGTGCAGTTGTTATGTTCAAGAGTTTTGTTTTTTATCTCGGATTTATTATTTTTAGAAATTATTAATTTCCCTTCTTCAATATCCAATGCAGTCTGTAACTGACTTTTCAATCCGGTCATTGTAAGTACCTGATTTACAATCTGATTAATACCGCATAGAACAAGGGTTCCGCCTGTAATCTTGGAATCTTTTTCAAGTTTCAGGATATCCCTTATACCTGTGCTTGAGAGATATTTGACTCCGGAAAAATCGAGTATCATATACTTATATCCGGAATAGCGGATCATAGATTTCTCAAAATCAATTGAACCCAGGGAATCAAATTTTCCCGAGAGTTTAACAACTAATATTTCTTCAATTATTTCAAACTCTGTCTGCATAAAATCTCCAAAATAATAATATTTGTGAATCAGTCTGCCGACTGAATAGGATTTGACAGATAATATATAAAAAGTCTTAAATATATGAAAGCGAAATGGGCGAAAATAAATATTTTTTGTCCGCGGGTTATATTTTATTAAAAATTGTTATGCTATAATAAAAAAAAATCATATTTTAATCCGTTCTATTTTTGGAATTAATATATCACATCATATTGACTGAGGAATTATGGTAGATAGCATTTGTATTGTTGAGGGGGAATTTTACACAAGGTTACTTCCCCTTGTTTATCTCCGCCCCGAGTATGACCTTCGATGCGGAATTTTAACACTTCGCGAGAAAATCCTTAAGCGCTTTCCAAACCTTCCGGTTACTTTGCATTGCAGGGGTTATCTTGCTGAATTAGTAAAACAACAAAATCCCGGATTGCTTATTAATGAGATTAAGGGAAAAAGCACTCTTTTCATTAATGGCAGAGTCCTTATGGATGACAAACTGTCCAAAACACTCATGCAGGGAGGAACTGATTCAATCTTTGTAAAAGAAAATTCGATAATTGCTGCTAATGTTTCAGGGTCTAAACTCGAAGAACTTAAAAAACGTATAAACGATCTTTATAAATTATCCGATTTCCATGATTTGTTCAGAAATGAAGTGGACGCGAAGCTCATAAGTTATCCCTGGGATTTGGTGAGCAATAACCGCGAACAACTGATAAATGATTATGAACTGCTGACAAGAGAATATAATGGGAATAAGCTGAACGGAACTATTTACGAAGGAGCCCATCTTCTCGATAAAAATAATATCTTTATTGATGAGGGGACCAAAATAATGCCCGGTGCTGTGCTTGATGCCGAAAATGGTCCTATCTATATCGGAAAGAATGCAAAAATTTATTCGAACTCTGTGATCATCGGACCGGTATTCATCGGGAACAAAAGCCAGATCAGGGTTGGGGCTAAGATATATGAGAATACAAGCATCGGTGAAGTTTGTAAAGTAGGCGGTGAAGTCGAGGACTCCATTATTCACTCATACAGCAACAAGCAGCATGAAGGATTTCTTGGACATGCATATCTTGGCAGTTGGGTAAATCTGGGGGCAGATACTAACAACAGCGATCTTAAGAATAATTACGGCAGCATCAAAGTTACCATAAATGATGAAGTGATTGACTCCGGACTGCAATTTGTCGGATTAACCATGGGAGATCATGCCAAGTCCTCGATAAATTCAATGTTTAACACCGGTACAGTTGTTGGTGTAGGGAGTAATATTTTCGGCTCAGGTTTCCCGCCCAAATATGTCCCTTCATTTTCATGGGGCGGTGGAGAGACGCTGACAACTTATAATATTGAAAGATGCCTGGAAGTCGCAAAAAGAGTTATGGCACGGCGAAGTATCCAATTTACTGAGATTGATGAACAACTCATGAGAACCGTGTTTGCCCTTACCGGAGAGGAAAGGCGAAAAATGGGAATGCCTAATTAAACAGGTCTGCGAAGAGAAATGAATGTAATTTATTTTTTCATTATTATAAGGAGTTAGCAAATGAGATTAATTATTCAGCCGGATTATGTTAAGCTTTCAAAATGGGCCGCCGTTTATGTTGCAGGCAGGATTAACGCATATAAGCCTTCCTCAAAAAAACGATTTGTCCTGGGTCTCCCTACCGGATCCTCCCCTGTCGGAATGTATGCGGAATTAGTAAAACTCTATAAGGAGGGAAAAGTATCCTTCAAGTATGTTACCACATTTAATATGGATGAGTATGTAGGCGTTCCCGAAAAGCATCCCGATAGCTATCATTCATACATGTGGAGTAATCTCTTTTCACATGTCGATATTGATAAACGATTTGTCAATATTCTTGACGGCAATGCAAAAGATCTTAATAAAGAGTGTGAAAACTACGAAAAGAATATTCATAAATCAGGCGGAATCGATTTGTTCCTCGGCGGAATAGGACCCGACGGGCATATAGCATTTAATGAACCCGGTTCTTCGCTTGCTTCGCTTACAAGAGTTAAATCACTGACGGAAGATACGATAATCTCAAATTCAAGGTTTTTCAACAATGATGTCACCAAGGTTCCTAAACTGGCTTTAACGGTCGGAGTTAAAACAGTTATGGATGCGAAAGAAATAATACTGATTATCAGCGGTCACAACAAGGCACGCGCCCTTGCAAAAGTGATCGAGGAAGGTGTGAATCACATGTGGACGGTAAGCGCATTACAGCTTCATCCAAAAGGAATGATAGTCTGCGATGATGCATCAACGGTTGAATTAAAAGTCGGTACGGTTAATTATTTCAAGGAAATAGAAGCATTAAATCTTTAATCCTTAGCCAAGAGAAAGATATCTAAACAAAAAAGAGACACTGTATAGTGTCTCTTTTTATTTTAAGGACAAATTAAATTACGTTATTCGTACATTCCTTCGATGAGATTTTTGTATCTTTCTTCTATCACAGTTCTACGGATTTTGAGAGTCGGGGTTATTTCGCCTCCTTCAAGAGTCAATGGTTTGTCAAGCAGGGCAAATTTCCTTACTCTTTCATAGTTGGCTAAATTCTTCTGGAATTTGCCTAGTTCCTTCTCCATCAGGTCGTAGATTTCTTTCTTCTCGACTAATTCTGTCTCATTCTCATAGCTGATATTGTTTGAATCTGCATACTCTTTTATTGCTTCATAATCGGGAACGATCAGAGCACTCAGGAACATCCTTCTGTCTCCGATAAGAATAAACTGCTCGATATATTTACTTGCAAGGAAAAGATTTTCAATCGGAGTCGGTGCGATGTATTTACCGGCAGATGTTTTGAAGAGATGTTTTTTTCTGTCAGTTATGATCAGGAAACCTTCCGCATCAAAGACCCCAATGTCACCTGTATAAAGCCAGCCGTCTTTTATTGTAGCGTCAGTTTCTTTTTTGTTTTTGTAGTAGCCCTGCATGATGTTCGGTCCGCGAGCAAGAATTTCACCATCAACAGCGATTTTTACTTCCACACTTGGTACAACTTTCCCGACAGTACCGAATTTATAGTCGTCAACCCTGTTTATCGCGATTACGGGAGAGGATTCAGTAAGGCCATATCCTTCAATAACCAGGATCCCGACAGCATCAAAGAACTCACCCAATTCTCTGGCGAGAGCAGCGCCGCCGGAAACAAAAAACCGCAACCGTCCTCCTGTTTTTTCACGTAACTTTGTGAAAACTATTTTATCCGCGAGTTTGTGCTTTAATGAGAGACCAATAGGGACGTTTTTCGCTTTCACTGCTTTCCTGTATTCCCTGCCTGTCTCAACCGCCCATTGAAATATCTTTTGCTTTTTAGCGGATTGTGACTCAACGTTTTTAAGAATTTTCGAGTAAATTCTTTCGAATAGACGGGGCACTGAAGTAACTAAAGTAGGCTTAATCTCGATCAGGTCACCTGAAACTGAATCGATACTCTGTGCATAACAGATCATTGCCCCGCTGGCAAATGCTGTATAGTAACCTGCCATCCTTTCAAAAATGTGACAAAGAGGAAGAAATGAAAGGAAAATATCATCCTTTGTAACAGGAATTATTGCCAGTGCATCTTTAATGTTTGAAACTATGTTGTCATGAGTCAGCATTACCCCCTTCGGCTCGCCTGTCGTTCCGGAAGTATAAATTATCGTGCAGAGATCTGTCGGTTTGGCTAACTTGATTTCTTCCTTAAAGAAATAGGGATGATTTTTTCCAAAGTCAACTCCCCTATTCTGGATTTCCTTAAATGTAAAGAGGTTCTTGTGCCCTGATACAAAATCATTTTCGTTCAGGATAATTACATTTTTAAGAAAGCGGCAATTGTTCCTGATTTTAAGAAGTTTATTCAGTTGAAATTTGTTGGAAAGAAGTACCGTAGTTGCTTCGGAGTTGTTAAGAATAAACTCTACGTTATCCGCTGTAAGAGAAGGGTATAAAGGAACATCGACAGCACCAAGCCCAAGAATAGCCATATCTGCATAGACCCATTCAGGTCTGTTTTCGGCAATAATTGCTATTTTCTCTTCACGCTTAACACCCAGCGATGCAAGACCAAGAGCGAAATTCCCGGTTTCTTCTTTAAACTGCGTATAGGAAATCCCGACCCAGTTATTGTTCACTTTGTGCTTTAAAAGCCGTCTTTCAAGATTTTTTCCGTACTCCTCAGTAAGAAATGTAAAGAGTTCCGGAATTGTGTTGAAGTTTTTAAGTAGAGCCATTCAGCCTCCGTTATTATTGATTAATTAAAAATAATAAATTAAAAATTTACTTTATAAACCATTAATTACTCATTTTTAATCTTTCAACTTCTCCAGAAAATCTTCCTTTTTGTAAAGAAGCTTACTGCCAAAGCCAACAGAGTTGTCAGTATAATCCCTTTCAAAACGCCAAGCCAGGGGGTACTGAGTACCTGAGCGAGGAAATAGTCGACATACAGAAGCGTAACAACGGGTGTGAGAAGATTTGTTCCGCCTGCGTATGCCAGCATAGGATTCTGGCCGTTGTCTATCAGTAACTGTAAAAATTTCTGCTTGCGAAAATAATCAATTATAATTGAAAAACCTATTAGCATAAACAGAGCCAGTCCGTTTGTGATAAAATAATAACTCATGGTTGAGTTATCTTTTTTTATCCCCCCTTCAAAAGGTTCAAAAAGCAACCCGAGAATAAGCCAGAAAAACCCCCACTGAAAAAGGGTTAGAATCATTTTGCTGAAACTGTCACCGGTTTTCCGGATCGAATAGTAAGCCAGGGAAAGAGCGGCAATGGAAATTACGGTAGTCAAAAGAACCATTCGTGAATACATTCCTACCAAAAGAAGAAGAATCATAGCAAACATTAATATTGCCAGCGGCATATATTTTTTAGACTGATCAACGGACTTATTAATTTCGTCTTTTGAGTTTATCCACCTTAGAATAATTTCTCCTGCAATGGTTCCCGGGAGCACGATAAACAGATACTTCAGGAAATTAAAATTAAAGAGGACAATTGGAGAGAAATTTCCCGTAAGTTGCCCATATCCTTTGTTGATTTCGTTTATCCAGCTCCCGTCAACCGAGTTTGAAAGCCTGATAGCGAGGCAGATTGCAATGAATCCGATGCGGAGCATGAGATTTTTCTCTGAAATCAGCCATATTGCAGATCCGACAACTGCCACATTGGATAAAACAAGGATAATGATGTCAAAGCGTTTTATTGAAAATCCGCTTCCGTCAGGGTATGAAATAAACCATAGAAACAAAATGATGCCAAGATACCCAACTCCTTTAAGTATATATTGATAATTTTGGGCAATTGATTTTGGATATCGGTAAAAGATGAGAAAAAGGAAACCGAATGTAAGCAGACCAAGTAAATTTGCCGAAACAGGGAGATTTGGATCAATAGTATTAGGACGGATATGCTGGATAACCACCGCGAAAAATGCCAGGAGCATGCCTCGTTGAATCATAAATCCTGTCAGTTTTAGCTTTGAGTCCCCCGCTTCTCTTCTCTTTGAGAGGGCAAATGGAAACGCTGCTCCCATAGAAAATAAAAAGAAAGGAAATACCAGGTCAACCCAGGAAATTCCCGGTAATGCCGGATTAAATTTATGGAGCGGTGGCGGGACCTGGACATGGTACATCCATCCGGGAAGAACTCCGAAAGGGACTCTTCCGGAGAGAATCATTGTTAGAATCGCAAACCCACGGAGGGCGTCAAGGGCAAGTGCCCGTTTTTCAGGAGATTTTTGTTCCATAATACATCAATTGATTATTATAATTGTCAAAAATATTAATTAAATACATTTCTGAGTGCCTGATTATATCTTATTAGAAGAAATATTACTAAAATTCATTAAGAAAACCGGATTATGACTTTTTTCATTTTATTAATTTTTATTTTCAGCAGGGTATAAATTTCTGCCTGCCCCGACTGGCCGGTGGTCTCGTTAAAGTCCTACGGACTATAAAACAATTAAAATGATCTTCAATATTCAAGTAAATTTCTTTTTCCCCGTAGGGGATAAATTTTAGTAACAACTAATCCCCCCAATAATTTATTCCCCGTAGGGGATTAACCTTTTATATCTACATTGACAGGTTTAAAGATATACTTCTCATTATACTCGATTCCGTAAAGCTTTAGAAACTCAAGATACTCTTCATTGAAAGTCTTTTTATGATGATGTTCTTTCTGTCCTTTAATATATTTAACTACACTATCGACTTGTGATTTCCCGTATGAAAAAGCAGCAAATCCCTCTTGCCATGAAAATTTACCTAACGATAATCTTTTTTCATTAATCCACAATGACGAACTTCTTTTTGCGTTGAAGACCAACTCAGATGGAGATTGCTTCGGATTCATACTTACAAAGATATGTACATGATCAGGAATCCCATTTATTGCATAAACTTTATGTCCCTGCTTTTCAACTATTCCTGATAAATATTTAAAAAGAATCTCTTCCCATTCGATTTGAATAAGGGAGAGTCTGTTCTGAACAACAAACACATAATGTGTATAGAGTTGAGAGTATGTATTTGACATATTAATTTTTCCGTTAAAGTCCTACGGACTATAAAACATTTGATTGTGATTTTGTTACTAAAATTAAAGCCCTACGGGCTAAAAAACCCATTCAAACAATCTTCTATATTTAAGTAAATTTTTTATTCCCCATTAGGGGATAATATTCTGCTCCGGCTGGCCGAAGATCCATAACAACAAATCCCCCCAGGGGATTAACCCCATTTTTATAAGAGTTACGCGACCTACCTAATAATTAGAGAATAAGAAAAACACTTTGTGTATATGCCTCAACCCTAACCAATAAAAGGATTCATTCCTAATTCTCAATTCCTTTCTTATCCTTTTTTGCAATGAAGGTGTAAAGTGCCGGGATAACAAAAAGAGTCAGGAAAGTTGAAAGCACCAATCCACCGATGACTGCAATACCCATCGAAGAACGGCTTTCTGAACCCGCACCGAGTGAAAGAGCAATCGGGAGGATTCCAAGTATAGTCGAAAAACTTGTCATCAGAATCGGGCGCAGTCTGGCAACCGCAGCCCCCTTGACAGCTTCTATCAACGTCAGCCCCTGCTCTCGCCGCTGATTGGAAAACTCCACAATAAGAATACCGTTCTTTGTTACAAGCCCAATAAGCATGATCATTCCAATCTCGCTGAAAATATTCAGTGTCTGGTTGAAATACCAGAGTGTAAAGAGGGCTCCCGCAATAGCAAGAGGAACCGTGAACATTATAATGAACGGAGAACGGAATGATTCAAACTGCGCCGCAAGGACAAGATAAATCAATATAAGTGCAAGCAGGAAAATAAAATAAAGATTTGATGTAGATTCCTTAAAGTCCTTGCTTGCCCCGTCGAGTGAGGTCGCAAACGACTCATCCAGCACTTGATCGGCAATTTTCTCCATTTCATCAATTCCATCGCCAATTGTCTTACCCGGAATCAGGCCTGCTGAAACTGTAGCAGCAACATACCTGTTAAACCTGAAAAGTTGGGGCGGATTGCTTCTTTCTTTAAGAGTCACTATGTTATCAAGCTGGATCATGTCTCCGCGTGAATTTTTAATAAACAGCGACTTAAGGTCAAGAGGTGAGGACCTGTCCGATCGTTGTACCTGCCCGATTACTTCATACTGCTTCCCGTTCATTATGAAATATCCCATCCTTCTTCCGCTGTATGTCAGTTGCAAAGTCCGGGAAATATCAAGCACTGAAATACCAAGGTCTTTTGCCTTTTCCCTGTTCAATTCAACAACGAGTTCCGGTTTGGTGAATTTCAGGTTAACATCAAAGAACTGGAAATTAGGGTTTGCACTGACCTTATCCATAAAAGCCGGAAGCACTTTCCTCAGTTTTTCCAAATTGGGTGCTTGTATTACAAATTGGACAGGCAATCCGCGTCCGCGTGTGGAGACAGCCTGATCTTCGATAATTATGCTTCTTGCGTTAGGGAGAACAGCAATTTTCTTGGAAAGGTCCAGATAAATCTCGTGCTGAGAGCGTTCCCTTTCAGCCGGGGGAATAAGCTGGATACGGATATTCCCAGAGTTGGCAGTTCCACCGGAGGCAGTTCTTGTTACAATTGCTATTGCCTCCGGAACGTTCTCTACAACAATATCGTTGAGCCTATTCATGTAATTGTCCATATTCTCAAATGAAGAACCCTCTGCACCTGTGGACTGAATTCGCATACCGCTCCTGTCCTCCATAGGAGCCAGTTCGCTTTGCAGCAGGGATCCAAAGAGATAAAGTGCGCCAAATGAAACCACGATAATTATAAAAGCAAGCCAGCGCTTTGACATGAACGCGTCCAGGGATGATTTATAGATTGCATTCATCTTATCAAAAAACGGAACTGACCAGTAGTAAAATTTGCTGTGCCCTTTCTTTGAGGCAAAAAATCTTGTGGAGACCATTGGAGTCAGGGTAAGAGCAATAAATGCAGAGATAGCCACAGAGCCGGCGATTGTAACACCAAACTCCCTGAAAAGCCTTCCCGTAAATCCCTGAAGGAACATCAGAGGAAGGAATACTGATACAAGGGCAATGGTTGTGGCAATAACGGCAAAGAATATTTCCTTAGTTCCCTCCATCCCGGCCTGCATCGGTTCCATGCCTGCTTCAATTTTCCTGAAGATATTCTCAAGCACTATGATAGCATCATCAACCACAATACCAATCGCCAGCACTACTCCCAGCAGTGTCAGGACGTTTATGGAATAATCCGCGAGATATAGGATAAAAAATGTTGCGATAAGTGAGATCGGGATAACGATAATCGGTATAAAAGTAGATCTGAGATCGCGCAAAAAGAGGAAAATAATAATTATTACAAGGACAAACGCAATGAAGATCGACTGGACAACTTCGTCTATCGATTCCTTGATATACTGAGTAGTGTCGAAATTATATTCTACACTGACGTCCGGGGGAAGGTCCTTTTTTATCTGTTCAAGTCTTTTATAAAACTCCTCTGCAATGCTTATATGATTAGAGCCGGGCTGGGGAACAACAACCACACCGATTGCCGGTATAGAGTTTCTTTTCATTATAGTTCTTTCGTCAAGTGGCCCGAGTTTCGCATACCCGATATCCTTAAGGCGTATAAAACTTCCCCCGGATTCCTTCACGATGAGGTTGTTAAATTCCTCTTCCGTTGTCAGTAGTCCGCGCGTACGTATAGTGAGTTCCGACTTCTCCCCTTCAATTCTTCCGGAAGGGAGCTCAATATTCTCGTTGGATAAAGCATTTGAAACTTCAAGCGGTGTAAGCTTGAAAGCAGAAAGCTTTACCGGATCAATCCAGATCCTCATCGAGTATCTTTTCTCTCCCCACAACTCAACGGCACTCACTCCTGAGATAGTTTGTAACCGTTCTTTTAAAGTCCTGTTCCCTATATCAGAGAGTTCCAGTAAGTTTCTTGTTGAACTTGACAGACTGACAGAGATAATCGGGTTGGCATCGGCATCTGCTTTTGCAACCACGGGGGGATCCACATCCGGGGGGAGGCTCCCGATAGCTTGTGAAACGCGGTCGCGGACATCGTTGGCAGCGTCTTCGATATTTATATTCAGGCCGAATTCAATTGTAATACTGCTTCTTCCGTCGCGGCTTGTTGAAGTTATTGATTTGATCCCCGAAACTCCGTTAATTTCTTCTTCAAGCGGTTCGGTGATCTGAGATTCAATAATTTCAGCGTTCGCGCCGGTAAATGTTGTACTTACCGTAATAATCGGCGGATCTATATTCGGATATTCACGGATACCGAGAAAACTTCCTCCTATGAATCCGAAAATCAGAAGGACTATGGACATTACTATTGCAAGTACTGGACGGTGTATACTGATCGACGATAAACTCATTTTATAATTAAGAATTAAGATTAGGAATTATCCCGCCCAAGGCGGGACAGGTGAATTAATTAAATTTGATTCCTATTATTTTATTCCAGTAATTTTTATGTTGATACCGGGACGGAGGCGTATCAGGCTCGATACGATCACCGTATCCCCTTCCGCCAGACCCGAAGTTATCCTTACATTTGAAACATCCCTGTCAAGAATCTCCACAAAGGTCTGCATTGCAACACCGTTTTTATACAGAAACACAATATCCCCTTTCACATCTGCAAGAATTGCATCCGCCGGGATGGAAAACGTTTTTACATTTTCGTTCAGCGTTATTTCCACACTTGCAAATGCGCCTGCAGGTATAACCCTGTTACTGTTCTGCCCTACCGAGCGGATTGTAACCGTTCTGGAGGTCTGGTCAAGTTTCTGTTCAATAGCGGATATAACCGCGGAATAATTCTTATTGCTTCCGGGAATTGTGTAATTAATGCGGTCTCCTTTTTTTATTGAGTTAAAGTACTTTCCCGGGATGCTGAAGTCAATTTTAATCTTGTCTATCTCCTGAAAGAGTGCAATTTTAGAAGAGGAGTTTATCAGGCTTCCCTCGCTTACATAACGGATCCCCACCACGCCGTTAAAAGGGGCTTTTATCTCGGTTTTGTCAATCTGTGCACGGAGGAGTTCAATGTCGGATACAATGGACTGTAAGTCACTCAGCGCAACGTCATAAACTTCCTGTGCGGTTGCGTTTTTCTCAAGCAGCATTCTCTGGCGGTATTCCCTGTCTTCAAGAATTTTCTTTTTTGCATCTGCTTTTTTTAATTGTGCCTGCAGTTCTGCATCGTTTATCTTTACAAGCAGTTTTCCTTTTGAGCAAAACTCCCCCTCCTTAAAGTATATACCTGTTATACGACCTGATATTTCGGGGCGGAGTTCAACTTCCTCAGCCGCAAGTATTGATCCGTTCGTAAAAACCTTCTGGCTGAAAGCTGAACTTTTGAGGATAAGCAGATCGGCGGGGACTTCCTTTTCAAGCGTCCGTTTACGTTCTCCCCCTCCTCCCTTGCTGTCGCTGTAAAAAAATATTTTGATAAGGACAAGTACTGCAATAACTGCTAGTACAGAAAAAAGTTTGAAAGTCAGTCCTCTGACTGAAGTGATTCTTTCCGTCAGGGAGTCGGATTTATAATTTTTCATCAAAAACTCCGGAATTAAGTCAATAAATCAAAATATTATCAGTAAATTAATAACAAAGATATAACATTTTTTTCTAATTATTAAGGATAAAGAAATGGCAAATTTTAATTTATTTAAAGTTCAGGAAATTCTGGCAAAACAGGAAGTTGACGGCTGGCTCCTTTTTGATTTCCGCGGAAGCAACGAACTCGCAAAGAACATACTGGATATCGGAGAGAAAGCTCACCTAACAAGGAGGTTTTTCTACTTTATCCCTGTAACCGGAGAACCTCAGAAAATAGTTAACGGCATTGAGGCACATAACCTTGCACACCTCCCCGGAAAAGAACGTAAGTATTCAAGTTTCGTTTCCCTGAAACAGAACCTTACCGAAGCTCTTGCCGGAGTTAAGAAAGTTGCAATGGAATACTCCCCTTATAACGCCATCCCCTATCTTTCCAAAGTGGATGCCGGCACGCTTGAGTTCCTTAAGACATTCAATATCGAGATAGTAAGCAGCGGAAACCTGATCACCCTGTTTGATGCCATCTGGACAAATGAGCAGTATGACGAGAACGTTCCCGTAGGCAAAGCGCTCACGGATATTGTGGATGACTGCTGGAAACTCATTAAAAATGAAGTTACAACCGGCAATAAAATCACTGAATATGATGTTCAGCAGTTTATACTTAAGGAATTTGAAAAGAGAAATTACATTACAGATTCAGATCCGATAGTCGGCGTTAACGAAAACAGTGCAAACCCGCATTACTCCCCCGACAGCACGACATTCAAGGAAATAACCAAAAGCGATTTTGTACTTATCGATCTCTGGGCAAAACTCAATAAGCCAAGCGGTGTTTGGAGCGATATTACATGGGTTGGTTATGTTGGCGAAGATATTCCGGAAAAGTATATCAATGTATTCAACATTGTAAAAAAATCGCGTGACGCGGGATTTGAGTTCATCTCAAAAAGATTTGCCGCAAATGAAAAAGTAATGGCATTTGAAGTTGACGACATCTCAAGGGGAGTTATTGATAAAGCCGGTTACGGAAAATGGTTCATTCACCGCACTGGCCACAGCATAACAACAGAGCTTCACGGAAGCGGACCACATCTGGACAATTTTGAAACTCACGATGAAAGGCTTCTTCTTCCTTCCACATCATTCTCAATTGAACCGGGGATTTACCTTACTGGAGATTTCGGAGTGAGAAGCGAAATAGATGTATACATTCATCCCGACGGCAGTGTTGAACAGACAGGCGGTCCAAGGCAACAGGAAATCGTAGCAATCTTAAAATAGAAAATATCTCATTCTTCCGTTAAGGGATCGGATTTTCAATTTTTATTCGTAAGCTTAAAAATGTGATAAAATGTTCTTAAAACAAAAGAGACTTGTTGTTGCAAGTCTCTTTTATTAAATCATTCCTAATTCATAATTCGGGATTAATCATTTGTATTCCGTATTTTCCTTCAGCCATTTACCGAAAGGGCTCCAGTCATAATTGCAATTTGGATAATTGATCTTAAGCGTCTCGCCGATTACCCAGTCAATCTCCTCCGCTTCCTTCCCACTCTCCCTCATCGCCCTGACGACCATGTTGATCTCATTTATCAATGATTGCTTTTCAGGAATGATAAGACGGAAACTGCGATAGATTTGCCTTTTGTTATTCACCATTCTTATAATCTGTGCATTGATTCCTAACGGTCCTTTAATATCATCATTTAATACATTTTCCAGACCGGTATAAAGCTGCAGGGTCTCTTTCACCTTGCTCAGGCTGTCCGAATATAACTTTCCTTTATATGTATATTCAAACAAGTATTTGTCGTCATTTCCCTGCTGTCCCCGCCAGGGATATATCTCCAGCTCTTGCGGGCCAAAGTATAACGCACTGTCTCCAAGGACGTCGTCAGCCACCGTTTCGCCAAAATCAATACTTTTCTTGTAGAATATCACCCTTGTGGATCCAAGCAGCGGGGACATCACTGCTTTTACAAGATACTGAAACTCCTTCCCTCTCTTCTTTGAATAAGCCGGTGAGAGGTTATATATCCCTTCGTCAGGGTTTATCACCTTTATCACTCCGTTTGCATCCTTGAAATCAATTTTATCGATAGATCTGAGTTTGTCCCCCGCTTTAATAGTTTTTTTTGTTGAAGCATTTATCACCACTCCTTTCACTTGTATCACGTAATACCATGTGTCCTGCGCAAAGAGTGAAAAATTAATGATAATAATAGCAAATAAAAGATACTTCTTCATTTTAATATCTCCGTTTCATTAACAGTTTTCTTGTTGGAGTATTTAATAATCATCGTGTCCAGAAGATTCAGGTAAAGACCGATAATAAAAACATTTAAGTGTATATTGTAAATAAGATATGAAAATACTGAAAAAACAATCAGTATAAAAACAAAGCCTATAAATTTCCCGAAAAACTTTAATACCCTGTGCCGCGATAATTTTTCCGAAAGTTTCTCCTGTTCCGTCACATTAAAAATGTAGTATGATAAAATCCCGTAAAACAGAAATATCAACATAAGGAAAGAAAAACTGATTATGTTTTTCCCGTTCTCAAGAGTCAACAGGACATTCAGGAGTATCAGAGTTCCGGGCATATCCCCGAATGTAGTTTGGTAGTTATCTTTCTCTCTGAAATCCCCGATCAGAATCAGCCTGTCTTTTATCATCGGCTCAAACACTTCATCCGGCAGGTCCATTACCTCCCGCAAATTCACGAATGGGAAAGGCATATCGGTCAGTTTATAATCCAGGTCATGTTTCCTGACAACATAGTCGATAATCACATTATTAAAACCGCAGGCGCCGTTCATGGAGTTTACCGGGAATCCCATTTCCATCCTGCTGTTGCTCATTTTTTCATAAATCAGGAGAGGAATGCTTTTAGACGTGTCATCATCCATTAGCCTGTACTTAAGATACTCCCCTCCGTATAAAGGATAAAGGGCATATCCTGAAAGGATATTGTCAGGGATTATATTATTCCCCGTCTCAGCATTGTAATCTACCGGCACAATAATCTTTTTATTTTTGCTCATTTCAGCAAATAGTGCGGAGTCATAAGGGGAAGGCTCATTAAACTGCACGTTGCATAAAATGAATTTGTAAGATCCTTTTATACTATTCACGCGCGAAAGGAAGCGATAGAGAGATTCCCTGCTTGTTATGCTGAGATTCCCTATCTCAAATCCGGCTTCATCATATTTTGTAATCAGCTCATTTTCATAAGAACTGTTTACAAAAAGGAACCCTGACCTGTCCGGTTTTTTATCAATATTCAGAATGAACTTCTCGAACAGGGATGTCATGCTAATCACGAGTTTGTCATCGCTGTACGGAAAGTCGATATATAGAAGGGCAAAAGTAAGGAACACCAGAAACAGCGAATGGGCTGCAGAGAGGAGCAGTTTTACCGGGGATATTTTACTTAATAAATTTCTCATTTCATAAATAGAAAATACCCGGCAATAATAGCAAATAAAAATAAAGTAAGCAAGTGAAATCCGAGGAATCGGAGAAGGAACGATTGAACAGAGGAAATCCGCTACGGGCGGAGGAATAGATTAAAAGGTTAAAGGAGGAATCCGAAGTCTCTCTCCGTTAGCTAACGAGCGTGTTGCACAATGAGCTAAATTTTGGTGATGCCTTTTTATTTTAGCACATTAAATATTTTTAATCACCAAGACAATAGTTTTCCGTTTCTATAAAATATTCTTTTGCAAA
>Ga0247841_10005923_pt1 | contig 19355 bp, 14 predicted proteins | sample LaCruzMarch2015__2_FD_192410 | JGI IMG/M metagenome (GOLD analysis project Ga0247841, IMG submission 192410) | Freshwater microbial communities from meromictic Lake La Cruz, Castile-La Mancha, Spain - LaCruzMarch2015_18m | ecosystem: Environmental > Aquatic > Freshwater > Lake | place: Spain... | reverse complement strand
TGCGACCGCCCCCGCTGCTGTCTCTGCCCCACCGATCACTGATTACCGATCACCGATTACTGATTTCCCCCTCCTTCCCCAGTCCGTCCCCCTGTCATCCGTGCAGTCGCTGCTCGATCTTGCGCGCCATTCGGCCTGCCGCGCCGCCGCGCGTTCAATTGAGGACGGCACCATCAGCGCGGCGCTGGCTGCGCTCGACGCACTGACTGCCGGCGCGTTTCACTGGCGCGGCGCGGTGACCAACGGCTATCAGCAGGGCTTCTTCGTCAACGCCCTGCGCGGCTACTGTTTTGAACGGACGGGCGACATTGTCAAAGCCTATCGCGCCTATCAGACCAGTCGCGCATATTTCGATGACCAAGTTGCCGCCGTGCAATGCCCGGAGCCGCGCTTGGAAGTATTTCTTGGCCTCGGCCGCACCTGTCTTGTGGCCGGACGCTACACCGATGCCTTCAATTGGCTCGACCTGGTGCGGCTGGAAGCGTCGGCCGAACCGCGCCTCGCGGCTGCCGCCGACCGCGCACTGATCCGCCGCGCCGTCGAGATCGGCGACTATCACGACGCCATCACTAATTTCTGGGATCTGCAGTTTCTATTGACAGAATCTGAAGAATCGCCGCACGGAGGCGGCTCCCACATTGCCCAAGCCGAGAAGAGCACCTCCAAATTCGTTCGCCGCGAACGAATTTACACTCCCAAGGAATACACTGAGTTAGCGCAACTCTATTTCTGGACACACCAAGACCGGCCGGGCTTCAAGACCGTGCTCGACGGCATCACCCTGCTCGGCATCGATAACGATCTTGGCGTGAAAGACCCGCTGGTAGATTGTTTTCTGAACAACATCATGCGCGCGGATGACGTCGAGATTCAGCGCTTCTATGACCTGCTTGGCTACGCCATTACCCAGGCCCGCGCGCAAAAAGGCGATGAGGCGTACCTGGCATGGCTATGCAAAGCGCGCCTGCTATTCTGTAAAGTTTGCGGCTTTCTCCAAGCTTCAGATGACCTATCAGGCGTGGCGCAGCGCGTCACGGCGCGCAAAACAGAGTTGGCGCAGTCTAACGCGCTCTCGGCCGTGCGGCCGCGAACGGCCCGCCATTTATCACCACATGGCATAGTCTTGCCACCCTCTTGTGCCGAAAGCGAGGCGCTTGCCGATGCCACCAATGTAATTGTTGAAAATGCCCTCATGACAGGTGACTGTTACGCGAAGCAAGACCGCTACGGTGACGCGACTCGCTGGTATGCATTTGCATGGGATTTCATCGTCTCGGCTCGTTATGCGCAGGTGGAGTATGACGGTTGCGCGCCGCGGAACGCAGCAGCACTAGCAGCCAATCTAACGCGCGTGCGGCAGGAAAAGCACGCACCGCTGTACCCCTTTGCATGGGATTGTTCATACCGCGCCAATCTGCTCGGCTTGCTGCTGTATCAACAGGCCACCAACGCAGCGCACGCGGCGCTCTACCAGGAGCATTTTGATCATCCCTACGCCTTGCTAACGTCGCATCCACTCTACGCTTGGGTGGCAATGGATAGTATTCCGCGCTGGGCGGCGCAGGGGCGCCTCCGTGAGATTATTACTCTGTGCCGGGAATTGGTGCAATGCAATGCGAACAGCGTTTATAGCATTGGTTGTCAGTATTTCCCGGCGCATTTTGCCTTGGCGGAATTTCGGCGCGGCCTGGATGCGTTTCGAGCCGTACTCACCCACCGCACCGAACCATTTGAAGCGCTCGACTACGCCGGGTGGTGCAATGGCATTGATGAAATACGGACTCTGCTGCAGTGCGAACAAAGAGCGCTGCTGAGCGATGCAGTTCAGGATGACCTGCAGATCGGCAGACTCATCGCGCGCCAATCCGCCGACGCCCTCTGGCTCCGCATGTATGAGAAGCTGCACGAGTGCATCAACGACAAGCGCTGGGCGGACGCCTACGCATGCTACAAGCAACTACCTTACCGAAACAGAATTCTCTCTTTCGCGTGTCTGGGCGCTCGGCTTGCTCTTGCATCAGGATTGCCGGATAATGCGTTCGAGATTCTGCGTGAAGGAGTAGACCACCGAGAGAAGTTCTGCAACGAGATGGTGACGCATGCATCGAGCCTGGCGGTGACCATCACCCTTTCACCGGAGGAAATAGCTATCATTAAAGAGTGCTCTGCGCTGCTCAACAAAGAGCAGCGTCAATGGTGTACTGCGCATGGAGTAACATTGTGAAATATCCCGCGACACTTATGAACTGTGGCCTGGCAACGTTACTGTTGATGGTTGCCTCCAACTGTGCAAAGAAGCCCGGCCATCCGCCCGGCACGACGGCACACGCCGCCGCACAACAATCGAGCAATACTGCGCATCGCACCGCCATTGCTGCGGCTGCGGCAATGGCAACGCCGCAAAAGGGAACCGCACCAATGGAACACGCTGCGACAGCAGTTGCCGACATGGTGGTTGTGTCTGGTCTTTACAGCAGTTTGGAGGAGCGCCTGACGCTGCTGACCTTAGGGGAGGAAATTAAACTGGAAAAAGAGCAGGAAGAACAGAAAAACGCGCAACGCTGGGCGGTGGAAGAAAAACGGTTGCAGGCATTGCTGGAGCAGTACAGCAACCGCTGGGAGCAGATCCCGAACGAGCGTGACCGGTTTATGGTTGCACGCAACATAGAGGATCCTGCGATCAGGGAGCGCATTCTTCTCAGTCTTTTGTCATCGCCCGACGTGTCAATCATTGCCGACGTTGCCTGCTATCTTCGCTTTTGGTACGAGCATATGGGACGGAAAGAGGATGCCCTGGCAATTTACGCACGGGGAGATCAAGCCATTCTGAAAGGCCGCACTTTGCCGGAAGCATTAGCGCAAATGACCGACAATGAACGTCGTGCAATTTCTCGGTTGTATAATGACAACGCAGTGGAATTACATGAGAGAAACGACCACCGTGCTGCTGCGGAAAACTTCAGGAATGCAGCACTCAGCATGTCATTTGACCCTGAACGCGGTGCGAATGCTTATTACGAACTGTCACTTGCGTACCACAATCTTAAAGATCGTGACAGCGCCTTGTGGGCTTTGGCTGAGGCCGAAATAATTCTGGCCAGGATTCAGGATACCCGTGGAAAAGCACGCGTGATAGACTTATGGGACGATATTCAAGAGGGAAAACGCATGCTGCACAGCGGTAAATTCACCACGGCATCATGGGCGCACTGATTTGGGCCATTGGGTTTGGACCATAGCAAGTCACTGCAAAAATGCATAGCCAGCACTCATTCTGCGTGAAAAAACAATGCCCGAAACCCCGTTCCAAATGCGACCCGCGACCAGCACTGCAGAATGATTTTGCGGCAAAACCATTTTTCCCTGAACCCGCTGATGAATATCGAATATCGAACAAGGAATATCGAAGGTCGAAGTATCTGTGCTGAACTTCATCATTGGACATTCCTTGTTGGATATTGGATATTCGCATGACCTGAATCACTATAGCGGCGCGGTCGCGGGGGTCTCTGCATGCAAATAGGTGGGAGCCGCCTCCGTGCGGCGAACCATATTTTTTATTACAAATTTTCAGAAAATTCAAAAAAGTGCTTTACATTCAAGAACAAAAATGATAAAGTTGATCATCATATTTTCCATGCAAGAGCCCCTGCTATTCATGGTGCAATACAACTCAAGGAACCATGCAGCGCGAACAAATAGAAGTTGATGTTTTATGTGTCGGCGCGGGCGTTGCGTCATTAAGCGCGGTGCTGCGCCTGCTGCGCCGCACGGCGCCGGCAAAGCCCACCGTGATGATCCTGGAAAAGGGCAAGCATGTCGGCGCGCACGTTTTGTCCGGCGCCGTGGTTGACCCGGCGCCGTTGCGCGAGCTGCTGACGGAAGAAGAGCTGGCGGCCATGCCGGTCGCGGCACACGTGCGCCAGGAGCGTTTCTACCGGCTGACGCGGCGGCACGCGCTGCGCCTGCCATTCCTGCCGCCGGCACTGCGGGCGAAGGGCTTTCCCATTGTGTCGCTGGGTGCCCTGTGCAAATATCTGGCGGCCTTGTGCGAGCAGGCCGGGGCCGAGATTTACACGGAAATGGCGGCAGCCGAGGTGCTGGAAGAGAACGGCACAGTGGTCGGCGTGCGCGTCGGCGACAAGGGTCTTGACAAAGATGGCCAGCCGACCGACCGCTGCGAGCCCGGGCCGGAGATCCGCGCGCGGGTCACAATCTTGGGCGAAGGCGCTTGCGGCGTGTTGACCCAGCGCTTGATCGAGCGCCACGCGTTGGCGGCGGCGAATCCGCAGGCTTATGCGGTGGGCATCAAGGAAATCATTGAGACACCGGCGCGGCCGGAACGGGCCGGCACGATTGTGCACACCTTTGGCTATCCGCTGGATTATGCCACGTATGGCGGCGGCTTTGTCTATGGCATTTCGCCGACGGAAGTGGCGCTGGGACTGGTCGTGGCGCTGGACTACCGCAACGCCGGGCTGAATCCGCACGAGGAATTTCTGAAGTTCAAGGCCCATCCGCTGGTGCGCAACCTGATCCGCGACGGACATGTCGTGGGCTATGGCGCGAAGATGCTGCCGGAGGGCGGCCTGTTTGCGGTGCCGGAACTGGTGACGCCGGGCGCGCTGATTGTTGGTGATGGCGGGGGCCTGCTCGACGCGGTGCGCTTGAAAGGCATCCACCTTGCGATGCAGTCCGGCATTGCGGCCGGCGACACGCTGGCGGAGGCGCTCGCGGCGGGTGCGCCAACGCCCGCGAACCTGGCCGGCTATCCGCAACGGCTGCGGGCGATGAGTGGCTGGCGCCAGATGCAGCGGGTGCGCAATGTGCGCGCGTGCTTTGCGTGGGGCGCCGTGCCGGGCGTGCTGGCGGCGGGCGCGAGTTTGATATTGGGCGGCTGGGTGATCCCGGGCCGCTTGCGCATGCATGCGGATCACGCATGCCTGCGGAAAGGCACGCCGGCCACGCCGGGCGAGAAGGAGCATGCGCCGAAAGAGCTGCCGGAGGCGCTGGCGCTGGATCGTTTGACCGACGTGTTTCACGCCGGCATCACGCATGACGAGCACCAGCCGTGTCATCTGAAAATAAAAGACCGCGCGCGTTGTGTGCGCGAATGCCTGGCGGTGTACGGCGCGCCCTGCACGCGCTTTTGCCCGGCGCAGGTGTACACGCTGGCGGACGACGGCACCGAGATCAAGATTGACGCGGCCAATTGCCTGCACTGCAAGACCTGCCAGGTGAAAGACCCGCTGCAGAACATCGAATGGACCTTGCCGGAAGGCGGCAGCGGGCCGAACTACCCCGGATTGTAAATTTGTTGGCGGCCAACAAATTTATAAATGCAATCAAGATTTTCGATCCAGATACCATGGACACAACGACCGTGCTGATGCCCCTGTTTGTGCTAATAATTGCAGCGCTGTATGCCAGTGTCGGGCATGCCGGCGCATCGGGGTACTTGGCGGCCATGGCGTTGCTGGGCGTGGCACCGGCGCAGATGCGGCCAACGGCACTGGTGTTGAATGTTGTCGTGGCCAGCATTGCCTCCTGGCAATTTCTGCGCGCGGGTTGCTTTTCTTGGCGGGTTTTTTGGCCGTGCGCGCTGGCGTCGATTCCGTGCGCATTTCTGGGCGGGATGCTGCAGGTGCCGGGCACGGGTTATAAAATCCTGGTGGGCTGCGCCTTGCTGTGCGCCTCGGTGCGTTTGCTCTGGCCACGCGACGCAAATGAGCCGGGCACCACCCGCAAACCCGGCACCGTGGCGGCCGCCACAAGCGGCGGCGTGATTGGTTTTGCGTCCGGCCTGATCGGCATTGGCGGCGGTATTTTCCTGAGTCCCGTGATTATTTTGCTGCGCTGGGCGACGCCGCGCGAAACGGCGGGCATCTCGGCCGTGTTCATTTTGGTCAACTCGATTGCCGGGCTGGCGGCGCGGCCGGCCGCGCTGGCGCAACTGCCACCGGCATTGCCGCTGTGGGCCGCCGCGGCCGTGCTGGGCGGCTGGCTCGGCGCGGCGAGCGCCTGCCATCATTTCAGTGCGCTGACAATCAAGCGCGTGCTGGCCGGCGTGCTGGTGTTGGCGGCGCTCAAGCTCGTCATCGTGTAAGCCGACCGGCGCGGCATGCCCATGTCGGAAATTGTGCATAAGAACGCCGTCGCGCTCCGCTTGTGGCATTGGCCATGTCGGATTTTGCTATCGTTTTTTTTGCGCACATTTGCTATGCTATATCAATTGGCTTGTTCAGCAAGTCACGGAACCACACAGGAAACTACATGAAAACATTGGTGATCGGCTTGAGTTTGATGGCGGGCTTTGCACTGCGGGCAACGGCGGGCGAAGTCACCCTCTGGCAGGACAATTTCACGGGAGCGGACGGGACGATCGTGGCGCCCTCGGCCAATTGGGGCTATACCAATCTCGGGGTGGAAGTGAATTCGCCGAGTTGGGCGGTGGTACCGCGGCCGGATGCGGCCGATCAGTACCTTATTTCGAACAACCAATTGTACTGCTATGTGGGCCCCTGCACGAATGACCCGGCGGTCTACAACAAAGTGATGGCGGGGTTGCAGCCCTTGAGCGGCGGCACGCCGGTGTTTTTATTGTTGACCAACGGGCAAGTGGAGGCGGAATTTGAGTTGACGGCGGTGACGGCCAATCTGGGCAACCAATGGGATTTGAATCAAGAGCTCAAGCTGGCGCTGGCGGCCGGCGCCGACATGAGCGATCCGGGCAGCTACACCAACATGTATTATGTGAAATTGACGGTGCGCCCGGGCAATATCACCAACGTGCGCGTCGCGGCCAGCTACGCGTCGGCGGCATCGGGCGTGAATGCGGAGCTGCCCGGGGCTAATTTTCTGGTGCCGTATCCCCTGGCCGAGCCGCTCAAAGTCAAGATGCTGGTCAAGCGCGACGCGACGTATCAAGTGTACACCAACGGCGCATTTTGGGTGGCAACCAACAACGCGCTGGCAGCGACGGCCATGGAGACGGTCTATCCTTTCTTCTGGCACGGCAAATTCAACGGCAGCGGCGGTGTGGTCGCCGACGGCAATGTGTTGATCGACAACTTTGTGGTGAAATACATTCCCGAGCCGGTGCTGGTGGGCCTTCTGCTGCTGGGCCTGGCTGGCTGGTGCAGCCGCCGGCGGTGCTGAAGGCGGTTGGGGATGGCCGGGCCGCCGGCGCGGAGGCTTGCAGCCTGTGTGCTTGCCGCCGCGGAGTGCCGGTTTTTTTTCCGGCTCCCCACTGATCCCGCCCGCGGCGCATGCGCGCCAACGTAAGCGGCTGGAAGCCGCTTCTACGACCGCGCCATACGTAGACGCGGCATCTTGCCGCGTTACTGAGAAAAGCGGCCGAAAGCCGCTTCTACGACAGATGGGCTCGCTGTGTTGACGCGCCGCCCTTGGATATGGCATACTATCGCGGATACGCACATGACAACCACACCGCATAATCACAGGGACGTTCTTGCACCACCGGCGTTGCGGTGGTGGCGCGCCTTTGCACTGGGTGTTGTTCTTTTGGCTGGCTGCGCGGGCCCGGTTTCGGTTACCCGGGTGGATCCGTTGAAGCAGTTTGACCAGCTGACAGACGGGCGCATCAGCGCGGATGCGCTCAATGCGGACACCCGCGGATTCCTGCAGGCGCATGTGCTGGAACACGCATGGGCGAGCGACCCAGTCGCACTCCTGCGCGAACTCGACCGCCAGACGTTGACCACCCCGGAGCGCGACCGCCTGCGCGTCCTGATGGAACTCTGCTGCGTGCAAGCCGAAAAAGAAGGCGCGACCAGCGAACTCGGCAGCCGGCTGTCACTGGCGTGCGTGGTGTATGCCTACCGCTATTTGTTCGATGCCAACTTTGGTACGCCACTCGCACTGCAGGATCCCCGCACGCGGCGTGCGTATGAATTGTACAATCGGGCGCTGACGGCCTACCTGCAGCGCAAGCAGGCCGCGGGCACCCACTATCACCGCGGAGTGCAATTGCCGTTGTTGAACGGCGCGCTTGAAGTAAACGATCGCCAATCAGACCTGGTGTGGGATCTCACCCGTTGTGACACTTTCAAACTGGCCTGCGAATATAACGTCGATGGATTGGAACCCCATTATCGCACGGACGGCCTGGGCGTGCCCCTGATTGTCGTGCGCACGACGAACGATGCCGCCGGCACGGGCTTTGTCCCCGGCATTCAACAAACCTGTGCCGCAACGGCGTTCCTGCGCGTCATGCTGCCGCCCGTCACGTGCACGACAGCCGCGCCGCTGTATCAGGCGGAGATTATGTTTTGCGATCCCCGGCGGGCCGACGCCATCAGCGCCAATGGCCGCACCTTCCCGCTGGCCAGCGATCTCACGACCCCGCTGGCATACATGATTGCCAAGGCGCCCGAGCCGGCCAGCATCCGCGCCATGTTCAACGTCAACATCTGGCAGCAGCAGCAAGGGTTGCACATGTTGCAGCCCTACCAGCCGGGCCGGATTCCGGTGGTCTTTGTGCATGGCTTGATGTCGTCGCCAGTGGCGTGGCTGCAGATGCTCAACACCGTGATGGGCGATCCGGTCCTGAACAAGCGCTATCAGTTCTGGTTTTTCATGTATCCGACGGGCAATCCGGTTTTGTATTCGGCGTCGCTGCTGCGCGCATCGCTGCACACGATGCAGCGCATCTACGATCCGGCGGGACGCGATCCCGCGTTCAGCAACATGGTGGTGGTCAGCCACAGCATGGGCGGACTGCTGGCGCGCTTCACCGTGCAGGACAGCAGCCCGGAGTACTGGAATTGCCTGGGCAACCAGCCGTTCGGCGCCTATCATCTGACGCCGGATGAAGCCACGCTGATCAGCAACCTCCTGTTTTTCACGGCGGTGCCGTATGTGGCCCGCGTGGCGTTTCTGGCCACGCCGCATCGCGGCTCACCCTATGCCGACACATGGTATGCGCGGATTGGCGCACGCATCACCAGTGTCCAGCAGGGCCTTGTGGCGGTCGGCGACAAGCTGTTGCCGGTGCTCGCCCGCCAGACGGGTGACGCCAGCACCAAACGCGATCTGGTCCTCGACCTGGGCCGGATACCGACCGGCATCGACAGTCTGCGGCCGGAAAACCCGGTGTTGAAAATTTCCGTGGCGCTGCCGTTTGCCCCGCGCGTGGTCTATCACTCGATCATGGGCAACGAAGCGGCGGCCAATACGCCCGGCGGCACGGATGGCATTGTGCCCTATTGGAGTTCGCATCTCGACGGCGCCGCCAGTGAGATGATTGTCAAGTCGGATCACAGTGTCGAGGTGAATCCGCGCGCCATTCTCGAAGTCCGCCGCCTGTTGCTGGAACACCTTGCCCAGACGCCGTAACTCGCGCGGGCGCTTTTCAAAAAAGCGGCAAAAGGTGGCACCAAAACGGCTTACCCGCCCAAGGCAATAGTGAGTAGCACCAGCACACTGCCCACCACGACCATCACCAAGCCCATCCGCCACGGGTGCTGCCCGCCGGCATGGCGCCCCAGCGCCACGCCGGCGATGAACAACATCAGAATGGCAATGCCATTGGACACGCGCAGTGCCCGCAGGGCGTTCTGCATGCAGACGAAGGGGATCACAACCGGCAAGGTGGACAGAAAGACCAGCAGGCAAATCGCCGCCGCACTCAAGAAGTCATCCCGATGCAACTGCGGGCGCAGGGGCGGTTCCGGCACGCGCTGCAATTGCCCGCGCAGCGCCTCAAATTCGGCAGGGCTCACGATCGAGGCCACCACCGGTGGCAGTGCGTTGGCAATAATTTGGTGTGCGTCCGCGGCAGCACTGGCCGTGCGCACCGCACGCAGCATGGCAATGTCGCGGCTCCGCTCCGTCACGGTGGTGATGAGATACATGGTTGCATCCACCAGGCCCCAGGCCAGATTGCAGCCAATCGCGCCCACGAGCATGAGCTGAATCTCCTCGTGGCCGGCGGAGGCGACACTGATCGAGCCGGTGAACGTGAGGGCCATAATCAGGCCAAAAATGATTTCCGAGACCCGGGCGACCGGGTCAAGCAAAGATTTGTGCTGTTCGGTGAAAGTGTTCGCCATGTTCGATCCGTTTTCAGTTCAACAACGCGCCGCGGTCTAGCCTGTGACGCGCACGTCCAGCACGCCGTGCGTTGTCTCGCCGGGCTGCAGCCAGTGCGCGCCGGTGACGGCGTTCAGCGCGTTGGGATGGCCCATCCACGGCTCCATGCAGAAAAATGGTTGGTCCGGCATGGTGTAGAACTGCAGATACGCAAACAAAGCCGGCCGCTCAATGCCACCTGCGCGCAGGGCCAGCGTGTGCCCGTCTGGAAACGCCAGCGTGGCGCCCGTGCCCGGCGCCGGCATGGTCAGCAAGTCGTTGACGGCCGGCGCGCCGATGGATGCGGGCAGCGGCGGCAGCGGCCGCACACCCGCGATGTCCGTCAGCCGTTGGTTGTAGGCCAACGCGCGCAGCACATCACAAGAAAGTTGCACGTCATCTTTGCCGTGACCCGGTTCGGGCGTGAGAAAGTATGGATGAAAACCCGCATAGAACGGCATCGGCATATCGCTGTGGTTGGTGTAGGTCTGCTCACAGCGCAGCCCGTCATCCTCAATCTGATAGGCCAGCGTCAGCGTGAAGGCAAAGGGATACGTCGCGCGGGTCTGCGCCGTGTCGGTCAGACTCAGCACCAGCCGGCTGGCATGATCGGCGTTTTGCACGCGCCACGGCATGCGTGAAGCAAAGCCGTGAATCGGCAGGGTGTAGCGCCGGCCGTCATACAGATAGGTGCCGGGCTGGCCGTCGCGTTCGAGGCGGCCGCAGATGGGGAAGATGAAGGGGATGCCGCCGCGCGTGCGCGGCGTGTCGCGCTCCCAGAAAAACGCATGTTGAAAGAGCGTCTCGTGCAGGGCACCCGCCCACGGCAGTTCCAGCGATGAGACGATGCCGCCCAGTTCCGGCACAATGACCGCCGTCGCGCCGCCGGGCGCACGAATGGTCAAGACCTCAAATGGGGGTTGCATTATTTTGCGAACAGCGATGCAGACTCGACGCTACGGTGGCGGATGATTACCAGCCGAAATAGCGCAGGGTGCCGAGAATCCAGTCTTCCTTGAGAAAATCGACCCGGCCGGTCAGCAGCGAAATGCGCGCCATGACGGTGTAGCCAAACGACGCGCCAAAGCCCAGCATCAGATATGCCACGCCCAGCCGCGACGTCGCGCGCGAGAACAGGTCGGTCTTCTTGAACGAGAAGAAAAAGTAGTAGAGCACGCACAGCACGCCGACAACCAAGGACGTGTTGCCCAGCGTGACAACCCAGTTTATCTGCGACCATTGCACAAGCTCGCCTTGGAACACGACGAGCGGCACCAGGGTCGCCTTGGTCTGTTCAAAAATGAAGGTCTGGATGCCGAGCGGAATGCCCATGCCGGTGCCAAGCCCGATCAAGTACGCCATGGGAAAGCGCGAGAGCCAGGCCTGCTTGCGGCTGAAGCGCGACAAGAACAGCACGCCGAGGCAGAGCGAGAACAGCATGTAGGCGGCCCACACCCAGCGCTGCGCCGGTTGCTGCGCCACGGCGGCCATGAACTTTTGAAACGGCACGACCAGCTTGGGATAGAAGCCATTCCAAAAGGTGAGCACAATGCCGATGCCGACACTGCCGCCGACAAAAATGGCTTCGGTCAGGCGATACAGAATGTTATCGCGAAACAAAAAAGAAAAGACGCACAGCGAGAGCACCGCCGCCAGCCACACGCCGATCAAGTCCATCAAGGTTTCAGGCGCCATACCGTCTCCGCACAAAATATTCGATGTTACCCACCACAATAAAAAACACCACCAGGGCGTGCGCGAACAACTGCGCCACCATCCGGCGCACCGCCACATTGGGCTCGCCCAGCGCGATTTCGTACTCGGCCGCGCCGCGCAGCCCGGGCAGCAAGCCGGTGATCTGCTTTGATTGCAGATACGGCATGTAGCCGGAGATCGAGACCGCGGTCATGCCCATGCCGATCGTCGCCTTGTACTTCATATTGGCGATCTGCATCCAGGTTTCCGGCACCGTGACATAACCGGTGATGACGACGAGATAGTCGATATCGTCGAATGTTTTCACGCCGCGCATGAAGGGCATGTCGGCCAGGACGCGCCCGCCGTAATCGGTCTCGTAGGTGGCATGCAGATCCTTGCCCATTTGCATCAAGGTGCTGAACATATCCGGGCGGTTGCCGAGGTAGACGTAATGCGCGCCGTTGATCTGCTCGGGGTACAAGCCGCGCGGGTTCTGGGCGCAGTTTTCGAGGATGGTTTTCGCCAGCGGGGCTCCTTGGGCGCTGGCCGCGGCGATGCCGACCACGCGGATCCCGCGCGCAAAGGCGTGGCGCACGACCGCCTCGGCCATCGGCGTCAGTTCGGGCGAGACATCCGGCGCAAAATCGAAGGAAACCAGGATCACGCCGTTCGAGTGATGGCGCGCGCGCGCCAGCTTGGCGGCGACCAGTGCGACCTCGGTCGAGCCGGCCTGCCGGGCGCGCAGCGTCTGCAGCTCCTGCTCCAGCGTGCGGATTTTCCGCACGCGCTGCTGCGGCACCGCTTCCACGGCATTGAAGACGCCCAAGGTCATGTCCGACACGCGCAGCGTGATCTTGCCGCGATAAAAACTGGCGTACAATATGACGCCGAACAGCAAGGCATAAATGATCTGCCGGTAATACTTGCGCCAGATGGTTGCAAAGATCCGTGCGCTCAATCGCCACCTCCCAAATACGGCCGCTCGATGCCGGTCAGAATTTTAATGCCGGTGGCCAGGCCGCCCAGCGCGACGCCGATAATGATGCTGCGCTTGGCCGCGCTGTTGGGATAATCCATGATCAGTTGTTTCAACCATTCAAAGGTCGAAACGCCGTTGATGTGCCCGAGCGGGACAAACTGATCGGCTGGCACCTGGCCGATAATCACGATCACGGCCGCGATCATCAGCAGGGCCGCCTCCCACGACTTGATCCGCATCGCGCGGTAGGCGGCGGTCAGCATGTAAAAGGCCAGCAGGCAAAAGGTGGTCGAGACCAGCGCGGTATGCACATAGGTGAAGTACCAGCTGTAGAGCGGCGTGCTGTTGGCGCGCACGGGCGTGATGGCCGCGCCGATCAGCACATTGGTGGTATTGCTCTGCGGGTCAAAGCCGAACAAGGTATGCGCGACGCGCACCACGCGCGTGGTGCGGATCGAGCCATGCAGTTCCGGCTCACATTGCACGTATTGTTCGCGCACCACGGTCGGGCCCCACGCGGGCTTGAGCAAGCCGATCGTGGCGACGAACGCCGCCGTCGCCAGGGTAATCACACTGAAACCCCAGCCGGGCAGCCGGCGTTTGATCTTGTTGCCGTGCATGTGAATCAAGCTGGCCAGCCCGATCGCCAGCGCAAAGACGCCGACAATCATGGCCGAGTTGCTGACCCATTCCAGCAGGGTGTCCTGCACAAACGGGTGCGGCACGAAGAATTGCAGCAGCAAGAGGGCGCCGGTCACCATACAAATCAGCATGGGCAGTTTTGCGCGCATTAGGGTGCTAGGTCCTGAGGGTTACGAAAAGCAAAGGTTACTGGATTGACGAGTGACGAGCAAGCGAAGTGCGAAGTTTCTGCGATTACGCTTGCACCCTTTATCCTTCGTCACTCCTTGTTCGTCATTCGTCAATGTCTGCATCATGGTCACGGGTTCAGCCGCCGGCGCTGGCAAACAGGTTGACAAACCATTGGGAAAACTGGCCCGGCAGAAACGCATCCGAGGTCAGCAACGCGACCCCCGCCAGCACCGCCACGATAATCACGAGTTTGGCGTAATCCTGCCCTTTCAAGCAGCCCAGCAGCAGCGGCTCGCGCGAGAGATACGCGCTGGCCGCGAATAATTCCTCGCCAATCAAGGTGTAGTCGCAGGCCACAATGAAAAACGGGATTTGACTCTCGGCGCTGGTGCCGGCAATCTGGATCGCGCCGGTGGCCGCGCCGGCTTCCGCCAAAATCAGGGATTCGGCAGCAAACGAGCCCATGAAGAAATTCGCCGCCGGCTTCTCGCGCACCATGATGCCGCTGACCGCCATGGCATACGGGAACTGCTCGCCGGTCACATAGCACACGTTGTCTTCCTTGTAATTCTCCGGCCGGCCCGCGCGCGTGTAGCTGTTTTTCACCAATTCCTGCTCGATGGTCATCACCACCGGGTCGATGCACGGCACCAGCAGGTCGGTGTCATAGTGCGCAACTTGCTCGGCGACATAGCCGAGGATGTTCATCGCCGCAATTGTGGCGACATCACCGGCGCCGCCAATGCCCGAGACATACAACATGGGTTTGCCCAATTCGGTCGCACGGCCGATCGCTTCCTCGACCGATTCCAAGCCCGGAATGCGCCGCACAAACAAGGCCTTGCCGCGCCGGGCATGATAAATGAAATACAAAATCAGCGCGCTCAACACGACCAGCGCGACCAGGACATTCAATTTGTCGAGGTCGAACCAGGTGGCGTCAATGGTGGCGCTGTAGTTGGCGATGGTGGCGCGAAGATCCATGATGATGCTCAAGGTGTGCGGCGTGACCAGCGTGATTGACGAGTGACGAGCATGGAGTGACGAAGGAAGAAGTTATGCCGCGTCAGTTTTACGACGTGCGGTGATAATGCAACTCATAAAAATGGCAATCAACTGGTTGCATTCGTCCAGTAACAAGGCTAGTTTTGACGCAGGTTTGATGAGTGCTGCGGCGGCAATAATTTGCAGCCACACATGTGTTTCGCGGAGTTCTTTCAAACATATTTTCATTTTTCTGCCTTCGGCCTTCGTTGCTCGTCACTCGTCAATCGCATGGGCATACCGGTCATGCGATGGCAATGACTTCAACATTGGCGCGCGGCATGGTCGCCGTCGTGCCGTCGTCAAAGGTGATGGCCACGACGCGCGCCATGGATTCGGTCGGCAGTTCGACCGGCTCGACCGGCAGCGCACTGACCGCGCCCAACCTGCCGAAATATGGCTCGCGAATGGCGCGCACCCGCGTGCCCAGCTCGAGCAACAACCGGGTCGTGCGCTCATCCGCGGCATGCGTCGCCGGCCGCGGCACAATGATCTCGGGCCGCATCACGCCGGCGCGAATCTGGGTGCGGCCGTTGACCGACGCTTTCATGCCGGCGCAGGCGCGCAGCAACTCAAAGGTCTTGCCCGCCATCGGAATCGCGCCGAAGCCCTCGGTGATGATCAACGAGATGCCCAGCGTTTCATGGCCGGTGATCGCCACGCCCAGCTCATAGCCCAGCATGCGTTTCAGGTCGGCATCATCCAGGCCGCCGACAATCAGCGCGCGGATGCCCAGGGCGCGCGCCTGCTGCACTGTCGCAAACGACGCGAACGAGCCGCCCACCACAATGCACCCGGCATGCGCGGCCGTCAGGTGCTCGGGTTTCAGTTCCTCGTGTGCGGCGTGGGTGGCCAGGACAATCGGGCCGATCGCTTCGCCGCCAATGCCGAAAATGCCCTGGATAAAGGTGCCGGTCGTTTCAATCGTCACCGATTCCTTTTCGACCAGTTCAACGACCACGCCGTCAACATAGGCGGTCACCTCGACCGGCACGGGCAGCCCGCGCAGCGTCACCTGCCCGGTCACCGGCGAAATCGCCTCGAGGGTGCCGGTCATCGTCGATTCGACGCGCGTCTTGAACAAGCCAAACAAGCCTTTGCTCTCGGCGATCAATTCGCCCTTCTCAACCCGCGCACCTTCTTTCTTCACCATGTAGCGCGGCAACTCGCCCGGCAAAATACCCAGCATGCTGATGACATTCATCATGTCGGCCGGGCCGGGCAATTCGGTGCGCATGACGACGTGCTCCGCCGTGACGTGTGCGCCCATGCCGACCAGCACGTCGCCGGCGATCGGCAACCGCCGCTCGCGCCGCAACGTGGTTGCCGCCAACACTTTCAATCCTGGAGAAAAGGCGTTGCCCATACAATGTTCAATTTACAAATTACAATTTACAAATTACAATTTTAAGAACGGCTGCGCGTGGTTTTCGCAATGGCGGTGAAAATAGCCAGAAGCTCGTGCGCTTCCTTGTACAACCCGGCCAATTGCTTGCTAGTCATCAAGCCGGATGCTTCAAGAAGCTCCAGCCAAATCTCCGCAATAAAATTGCGTGGCAATGCCGCCACCAACCGGATGATCCGGATGGAAAATGACGTGGTTCGTGCTTTCAACTCATCTGCGTTCATCTGTCAATTATCAATTATCAATTGTCAATTATTAATTCACTCAGGATACACCTGCAGCGCCCGGTTCCATTGCTGCAAGGCCGCGATCCGCACTGCCGGCTTCTCCGGCAACTGCAGCGGCCGGCCGCGCGTGTCAATGATCAGGCCGACCACGCCGCCGCGGACGGTTTTCGTCAGCGGCTTGCCTTTGCCGGCGCCGAGGTCGAAATGGCGCGTCGGCCGCAGGGTCACCTCGGCCGTCTCGCCGTCGTACAGCGGCAGCACGCGCATCTCGCCGACCGCGAACGTGTGCGTCTCGCCGCGCAGGGTCAGCGCCAGGCACGGCGTGCCGTACGGCGCCGTGCCGACCGGCGCGACCACGGCGCCCAAATGGATCAGACAGTCGGCTTCAAACACCTCGATCGCGGCGCGCTCGTTGATCTGCGCCAGCACGCCCAGATGCGGCATCATGAAAATCGAGTCGACGGCCAATTGGGTGACGCCCTCCGGCGCAAACCCGTCGATCATCATCAAGGCCGCCTGCTGGCGCCGCGGCGCGTGCGACAAGACGCCGCCGCTGCCGACCAGCATGTCGAGCGTCAGCATGTTGACCAAGGTCGCGCCCGAAGTCGCCTGTGAAAAGGCGTCGCCAATGGTGCGCTGCTGCTGCACGCCTTTCAGCCCGACCGCCATGTTCTTGTGCTGCACAAACGCCAGCCGCAAAGCTTCGCGGCAGATGGCTTGCTCGATCATCAAACTCTCGCGCTGCTGCGGGATCGTCGTTGGGCGGATCATTTTATTGCGGATGCCGTTGCGCAACAGGCGCTCGTCCACGTCAAACGGGATCCAGCGCATGATGTTCGGAATCGTCGCCTCGGCCACCACATTCGAAATGCTGTAACTCATGCCGAGATTGGCGCTGACGGTGCGGTTGAAAACCTGCGCACTGGCCGGATTGGCCGCCTCGGTGCGAAAGACGCTGAAGACATCCGTGGTCGCCCCGCCAATGTCCACGCCCACGACCTGGATGCTCTCGCGCCGCGCAATCAATTGCATGATGTCGCCGACGGCGCCGGGCGTCGGCATGATCGGCGCCGAGGTCCACGTCATCAGCTTTTTGTAGCCGGGCGCGTGCGCCATGACGTGTTCGAGAAACAGGTCGTGAATCGCGTCGCGCGCCGGTTTCAAATTCTCGCACTCAAGCGTCGGGCGGATATTGTCCACAATTTGCAGCGCGCTCTTGCCGCCCAAGGTGGCCTGGATCGCGGTGCGCGCCTCAAGGTTGCCGGCATACACGACCGGCAGGCGATAATCGCTGCCAAAGCGCGGCTTGGGATCGGCCGCGGCGATGATCTCGGCCAGGCTGACCACGTGGCGAACCGTGCCGCCGTCCGTGCCGCCCGAGAGCAAAATCATGTCGGGCCGCAAATTGCGAATGCGCTCGATGCGCTCGAAGACGCGCCGGCGGTCGTTGGTGGCCAGGGTGTCCATCACGATGGCACCGGCGCCAAGGGCGGCGCGCGCGGCGCTTTCCGCCGTCATTTGCAGCACGACGCCGGCGACCATCATCTGCAATCCGCCGCCCGCGCTCGACGTCGAGACATATGCGTCCGCGCCGCTGCCGTCGGGCTGGCGCGGCACCAGCAGATGCTCGTTCTCGACAAAGCGGCGGCCCGTCAAATCCTCGATTTCCTGCATGGCGTTGACCACGCCGCAGGTCACATCCTCGGCCGGCGCCTCAACCGTGGTGGGCGCTTCGCCGCGCGCGGCCAGGCGGTAATGCCCGTCGCGCTGCTCGATCAAAATCGCCTTGGTGGTGGTCGAACCGCAATCGGTCGCAAGAATGACGTTCAGCTCGGGAGTGGGGGTCATGGTGCAACAATCCTCAGGCACTATGCGCCGGTTGCGCCGCGCGCGTTTCAATGGCGCGCACCAGCCGTTCAATATTGTGCTGTTCTTGCAGCAGGTCGATCACTTCATCCATGCGCGCGGCCGACACGAAGATTGACAGCAGCGGCGATAACACGAGCAGCAGCTGGGACGTCAGGCGCGCCAGCGGCTTGACCGATTCCAGCAGCAACACAGCCGGCGCGGCCATGCGCCGCGCGCAAATGCGCGTGGCCAGCGTCTCGATCAGCGCCTGATGATCGCGCTGCGATTGTGGTGCCGCAAAAGCCTGGCTGGTGAACATGTTCATTACGTGGTTATCGTTGCGCGGCACGCCGCGCGTGACTATTCCTACAAAGCCCAAAGTATACCAGAAGTGACCCACAGCGTCAACCGCACATTTTTTTTTGCTCTGAAATTCCACTATAAGAACGGGAGCCGCCGGCGCAGAGCGCGCAGACAGGTAGGGCCTGACCGCCCTACCTCACCCGCCGGCCACGCCCGCGCAGGATCCACAACAGATTTGGCTACGTCAGATTCGCATTTTCCCCTATATCAGAATTTCAGAATTTTCGCTGGTAGTTACAAACGATGTGCAAATCGTTGTGTATAATGCGACGGCGTGGCGCCGCACTTTTGTTACAATACTGGCATCACTTTCCTTGAGGATGACCATGGTTGCTCCCCAGCCGTTTGACGTGGTGATTGCCGGCGCGGGCATTGCCGGCTGTGCGGCGGCGCTCGAAGCGGCGCGCAGTGGCGCGCGCGTCGCCCTGCTTGAAAAAACCATCCTGCCGGGCGGCTTGGCCACCGCCGGCCTGGTCCATATCTATTTGCCGCTGTGTGACGGCAATGGCACCCAGGTCAGTTGCGGCATCGCCGAAGAATTGCTGCGGGCCAGCATCAAGTATGGCCCCGGCGCGGTGCCGGCCTGCTGGCGGGCCGGACACGCCGCGCCGGAGCACGAGCGGTTGCGCGTGGTTTTCTCGCCGGCGGCGTTTGTCCTGGCACTGGACGAGCTGCTGGAACAGGCCGGCGTGACGCTGTGGTATGACACCGTCGTGTGCGCAACGCACGTTGAAGCCGGGCGTGTCACCGCCCTCGAGGTCGAGAACAAGAGCGGGCGCGGCCGTCTGCGCGCCGCGTGTTTTGTGGATGCCACCGGCGATGCCGACCTGGCGCGCCAGGCGGGCGCCGCGTATGTCGAGCAAGAAAATTGGTTGTCGTTGTGGGC
>Ga0247841_10005922_pt1 | contig 19357 bp, 18 predicted proteins | sample LaCruzMarch2015__2_FD_192410 | JGI IMG/M metagenome (GOLD analysis project Ga0247841, IMG submission 192410) | Freshwater microbial communities from meromictic Lake La Cruz, Castile-La Mancha, Spain - LaCruzMarch2015_18m | ecosystem: Environmental > Aquatic > Freshwater > Lake | place: Spain... | reverse complement strand
GTTAAAGAGCTCAACAAAAGAAGAGGTTATTTCAGCCATTAAAGAAGCAATATCCGGAAATAGATATATTTGTAATCATGTCAGTAATTTGTTGATAGATAGTAGCAAAAACCAAAACAGTCAACAAAGAAAAAAGGTACTTACACTTACAGAAGAAGAAATTTTGAAGGAAATGGCAATTGGAAAAACCACAAAAGAAATTGCAGCTAAAAGATTTGTAAGTGCTCATACTATCATGACTCACCGGAAAAATATTTTTCGAAAAATTGGAGTTAATAATGTTCATGAAGCAACCAAATATGCAATGCGTGCCGGAATCGTTGACTTAGCTGAATATTATATTTAATTATCGGCAGACAGTCAATTTATTATATATCAATCAATATGTCAGTTTTATCATTCTTATTATAAACCTTTATGAATATTGCAACTTTATTATCAGGTGGAGTAGATAGCTCTGTTGTAGTTCACTTGCTGAAAGAAGCCGGGTATACACCTTCACTTTTCTACATTAAAATAGGTATGGATGACGATGAATTGCTGCATTGTACATCAGAAGAAGATATTGAGATGGCTTCTTTAATAGCTCGAAAATATGGCTGTAAACTTGAAATTATTGATTTGCATCAGGATTATTGGGAAAATGTGGTATCATACACTATTGAGAAAGTAAAATTGGGGTTAACACCAAATCCAGATGTGATGTGTAATAAACTAATCAAATTTGGTGTTTTTGAGCAACGCATAGGAAAGGATTTTGATAAAACAGCTACCGGACATTATGCTACAACAACAGAACTGGATGGTAAAGTCTTTTTATCAACTGCCAAAGATCCGATTAAGGATCAAACCGATTTTTTGGCACAAATAAATTATTTGCAAGTGTCGAAATTGATGTTTCCGATTGGACATTTAATGAAAAATGAAGTGCGGAATATCGCTCAATCAGTAGGACTGCCAAGTGCTAAACGGCAAGATAGTCAAGGAATTTGTTTTTTAGGTAAAATTAATTATAATGATTTTATTCGCAGATATTTAGGTGAAAAAGAAGGTCCAATTGTTGAATTTGAGACAGGCAAAATAATTGGGAAACACAAAGGCTATTGGTTTCATACAGTTGGACAACGGAAAGGTTTAGGACTTTCCGGTGGCCCATGGTATGTAATAAAAAAAGATGTTGCGGCAAATATCGTTTTTGTTTCTAAAGGTTTCGAAGTAGAAACTCAATATGGTTACGAATTTTCAATGAAGGATTTTCATTTTATAACAGAAAATGTTTGGGAAAATTCGAAACTGGAATTTGATATTACGTTTAAAATCAGACATACACCCGAATTTACAAAAGGGAAAATTGTATCCACCGGAAATGAATATAAGTTAGTTTCAACACAAAAATTGCAAGGGATTGCCCCAGGTCAATTTGGTGTTATTTACGATGAAAATTCTAAAATATGTATTGGAAGTGGGGAAATTATTTAGCCATTTCCTACAATATTAAAATGAATTCAAGTCAACGTTAACTAGTCGTAATTGTAAAAAAGTTCTCCATAAAACCAATAATAATCTATAAATAGAGTGAATATATATTAATCTGAATATGACCTTTTACAATTACCCTCCTATATTTCAATAGATTAAAAGGAATAATCATTACAAATACGTATATTTTACAAAAAGTCAAAACTGACCGTTTTTTGGAAAAATGATTGGGAAAAAAGGAAAAAAATGTAGTACCTTTGCCCCCGCTTTTCAGCAATTAAAATTATTCATTTATATGGGCAGTTTATCGCTTTTCTTAGTAGTCTTTATCACAGGACTTGTATTAGTTATCGCCGGTCTGGGCATAGCTCTTTTATTAGCACCTACATCATTCAATTTACAAAAAGGAGAACCTTACGAGTGTGGTATTCCTACTCATGGCACATCGTGGATGCAATTCAAGGTTGGTTATTATCTTTATGCTATCTTGTATTTAATGTTCGATGTGGAAGCAATTTTCCTATTCCCATGGGCAACTGTAGTACGTACTTTAGGGTATCAGGGATTGTATAGTATTGTGTTTTTCATAGTGATTCTTGGCTTAGGTCTTGCTTATGCCTGGAAGAAAGGAGTACTGAAATGGATGTAAAAAATATTGATATTAAGGGAATTCCAACAGAGGAATTTAACGACAACGAATACCTTGAAAACTACTTGAAAGAGTTGGAAGCTAATGGTGTGAATGTCATTTTAAGTAAATTAGATGATCTTATAAACTGGGGACGTTCAAACTCAATCTGGCCATTGATATATGCAACTAGTTGTTGTGGTATTGAATTTATGGCTACTGCTGCTGCCCACCACGACATATCGCGCTTTGGTATGGAAGTAACACGTAACAGCCCCCGACAAGCAGATTTAATGATAGTGGCAGGTACTATGGTTCACAAAATGGCACCTCTTATTAAACGTGTTTATGACCAAATGGCTGAACCAAAATACGTTTTGGCAATGGGAGCTTGCGCTATTTCAGGAGGACCGTTTGTAAATTCATATCACGTTGTAAATGGTGTAGACCTGATAATCCCAGTTGATGTTTATGTTCCGGGGTGTCCTCCACGTCCGGAATCATTATTTTACGGTTTAATGCAATTGCAACGTAAAATTAAAGTAGAGCAATTTTTAGGGAACAAGAAAAGATAATATCATTTACAATTTAAACATTTACAATTTAAGATTGCAATAATAAGCAACAAAAATAGTAAGTGATAGCTAAAAGCTGGAATGGAAAATATAAAAAAACTCATACTTAATACTGTAAAAGCTGCCGTAATAGAGGACAATAAAATCCTTACGGTAACAGTAGAACCTAACGAATTGCATCTTTTGGCAAAAACATTGTGCGACAATTCAACTTTGCCATTCGACTTTTTGGTGAAATTGATTGGAATGGATTGGGGCGAGAAATTAGGTGTAATTTACTTACTATCTTCTTCAACTGACCTTTCGAAAGAAATCGTTTTGAAAACGGGGACTTCTGACAGAGAAAATCCACTATTATATACTGTAACCGATTTATTTGAAACAGCACATTTCAATGAACGTGAAGTATTTGCGCTATTAGGAATTCGTTTTATCAACAACCCTGACATGCGCAAATTCTTTTTGAATGGCGATTGGGTTGGTTATCCATTGCGTAAAGATTATGATGCAAATCCTGAATTAAACCCACTTTCTATCGAAAGTAAAGAAATTGAAGATATTGCACCACGGATAATGGAAACTGCAGATGGTTTAGTTGAAGAAACTGTCAATGTATTTGAAGCAGATGATTATATTATTAATATAGGACCACAACACCCATCTACTCACGGTGTAATGCATTTCCGTACAGCTTTGGACGGAGAAATTGTAAAGAAAATTGATGTTCACAGTGGATATATTCACCGTGGAATTGAAAAACTAAGTGAAAATCTAACTTACCCTCAAATACTTCATTTTACTGATCGCTTAGATTATCTATCGGCAAATATCAACCGTCATGCGTTGTGTATGTGTGTTGAAAAAGCAGCAGAAATTGAAGTTCCCGAACGCGCACAATATATACGTACAATAATGGATGAGTTGAATCGTATCGATTCACACTTATTGGCTTGGGCTTGTCAAACTAACGACTTGGGTGCAACCACAGCTTTTATTTATGGAATGCGTGAACGCGAAATTATTCTACATATTTTTGAAAAGACCTGTGGTGGACGTTTAATTATCAATCAAAATGTGATTGGTGGTGTAATGTTCGATATTTATGCTGATTTCCAAAAAGATGTGAAGTCATTTATTCCATATATGCGCGAAAAACTGGTTGAATATGACCGTTTCTTCTCACACAATGTAATTGCATTGGGTCGTATGATTGGCATTGGAAATATGTCGAAAGAGGATGCTATTTCTTATGCTGTAACAGGACCTTCTGGTCGTGCTTCGGGATGGTCATGCGATATTCGTAAACATCAACCTTATTCACTTTATGATAAAGTTGAATTTAAAGAAATTATCCGTACTGAAGGTGATTCGTATGCTCGTTATTTAAATCGCCTGGATGAAATTGAAGAATCATTACACATTATAGAGCAATTGATTGACAATATTCCTGAAGGTGATGTTTTGACAAAAACAAAAGCTATAATTAAACTTCCGGTTGGTGAATATTTTCAACGAATTGAAGCCTGTAGAGGCGAATTTGGAGTTTATATTGAAAGTCGTGGTGAAAAAACACCTTATCGAATGAAATTCCGCTCACCATCAATGGCTTTAGTTTCTGCAATGCCTTTGATTTGTAAAAATGAAAAAATTTCTGACTTTATTGGTATTGGTGGTTCTATGGACTATGTGATACCTGATATTGACAGATAGGTAGCCCCTAAATCTCCGCCAGCTGGCGGAGACTTAAAGACCAAGTTATTGTATAAACTTAGACATTAGATAAAAAAATATGTTGCAACCATTAGAATTTACAAACCTGCTCAGCTGGTTAGATACGACACTTAGGGATAGTATGCCTGTATTTTGGGTATTACTCATTGAATTTGTCCTAGTAGCAGTGGCTTTATTGGCAGCTTATGCTATTTTAGCCATTATTCTTATTTATGTTGAGCGTAAAATTACTGCCTTTTTTCAAGCTCGTTTTGGACCAAACCGTGTTGGTAAATATGGGTTTCTACAAAGTATTGCCGACGTTATAAAGATTTTGCTGAAAGAAATTATTCGCATCAATAATGTGGATAGGTTCTTGTTTTTTGCTGCACCATTCTTTATGATTGTGGCTTCAATGCTCACATTTGGAGCAATTCCATTTGGCAAAATGTTACATGCTATCGACTTTAATATAGGTGTACTTTATGTAACTGCAGTTTCTTCTTTAGGAATTATTGGTGTATTGTTAGCAGGTTGGTCGAGTAACAATAAATACTCGATGATTGGTGCTATGCGAAGTGGAGCTCAATTTGTTAGTTACGAATTATCGGCTGGATTTGCATTAATGACAATCGTTGTTTTAACCGGAACAATGTCATTTTCGGAAATGATAGCTAAACAAGAATTTTGCTGGAATATTTTTAATGGTCATATTTCATCAATAGTGGCATTTGTCATTTACCTGATTTCCGGACATGCCGAAACGAATCGTGGACCATTTGACTTACCTGAAGCAGAATCGGAATTAACAGCCGGTTATCATACTGAATATTCAGGTTTGCAATTTGGATTCTTCTATTTAGCTGAATACTTAAATATGTTTATCATTGCAGCTATTGCCACTACCGTTTTCTTAGGTGGTTGGATGCCAATACAAATTCATGGTTTAGACGGTTTTAATCAGGTAATGTGGTATATTCCTTCTTATGCATGGTTCTTTGGAAAAACTGCAGTACTGATATTTTTGAGTTTGTGGGTTCGTTGGTCATTCCCACGTTTACGTATCGACCAATTATTGAACCTTGAGTGGAAATATTTATTACCAATCAACTTAGTGAATATCATAGTAATGGTAATTCTAGTTTTGACAGGATTGACATTAACTGATTTATTTCCAAGTTTTTTCTAAAAACCCCTAACCCCCGAAGGGGGGACTTTTAAATAGTACTGTTCAATTTTTCCTTTTAAATTACTTGGAAATAGTAAATGATTAAATAGTAAATATAAAGATGACATCAATTTTAAAATATTTCAAAGGTTTATTCACTGGCATCAAGTCGTTGCTTTTTGGTATGAGTGTGACCTGGAAAGAGTTGTGGACTAAAAAGGTAACGCAACAATATCCCGAAAACCGCGACACATTAGTTATTTCTGATCGTTTTCGTTGCGAGTTAACAATGCCACACGATGTAAATAACGAGCACGCTTGTACTGCCTGTGGTATTTGTCAAATGAATTGCCCGAATGGAACTATCAATGTGCTTTCGGCAATGATTGAAACAGCAGATGGTAAAAAGAAAAAAATCCTTGACACTTATACCTGGGATTTAGGAATGTGTACATTCTGTAATCTTTGTGTGATTACCTGTCCTTCTGACGCTATCAAATTCAACAATCAGTTTGAAAATGCAGTTTTTACACGTAGCAAACTGGTACAAACATTGAATCATGAAGGTTCGAAACTGAGAGAAAAAAAGAAAGAACCTCTAGCCCCTAAAGGGGAATAAGATGGGTTTGAAAATATAATAATTAAAAAACAAGGCAGCTTTTTTCACTTTTAGCGAATAGCAGTTAATTATAAACTAATCAATATCCCCTTTAGGGGTTTGGGGTCATATGGCAGAACAAATTATATTTTACATTATAGCAGCATTAATTGCTATTTTCTCTGTGTTAGCAGTTACTTCTAAACGCATTATCCGTTCAGCAACCTATTTACTTTTCGTATTGCTAGGCACTGCCGGATTGTATTTATTGCTTGGTTACCATTATCTTTTTGCAGTACAAATTGCAGTGTATGCAGGTGGTGTAATGGTGCTCTTTATCTTTGCTATTTTACTTACCAACCGTCCGGGTGAAAATGTAAAAACAGAGCGTAAAGACAGAAGAATTGCAGCAGGAATTACTTCAATAGCCGGTTTGGCATTTTGCGGACACATTATCTATTGGAATATAAGTAAAGTTTATTCACTTGTAGTTCCAGCCGAACAGAAAGTTCAGGACATTGGGATTACCCTGATGGGAACAGATAAATATCAATATTTGCTGCCATTTGAATTTATCAGCGTATTGCTGCTGGCGTGTATTGTGGGTGCTATAATGATTGCAAGAAAAAGGTAGGCCCTAGCCCCTAAAGGGGAAAAAGAGTCAACTAATTAACTAATTTACAATTCAACTTATCTATTTATATATGGATTTACTAAATAACATACTATCAGGGCCGGTGCCAATTGAAGCATACCTTGGCGTAAGTTTAATCATGTTTTTTGCCGGAGTTTACGGTTTTTTATCACGTAAAAGTTTGCTAATGATTTTGATATCTATCGAACTCATGCTGAATGCTGCCGATATTAATTTTGTGGTGTTTAATCGCTACTTATTTCCGGGTCAGATGGAAGGTTTCTTCTTTGCACTTTTCGCAATTGCCATTGCAGCCTGCGAAACTGCTGTAGCCATTGCCATTATTATCAACATTTACCGTAATTTGACAAGTGTTGAAGTTGGTGAACTTGATGAAATGAAAGAATGAATACATTTACAATTTATACATTTACAATTTACAATTTCAGAACAACAATATAAGTTAAGAACAAATTCTTAATTATTAATTTTTAATTATTAATTAATAAAAAATGCAATATACATTATTAATAGTTTTACTTCCTCTGCTGAGTTTCATTGTATTGGGACTTGTCGATTCGAAATGGAAGCCAAAAGTAGCCGGAACAATCGGAACTGTAGTTTTAGGTATAATTACCGCACTTTCGTATTACACTGCATGGGAATATTTTACTTTGCACAAAATTGCAGGTGTTTACGAAAAAGTTATTCCATATAATATTGAATGGCTTCGTTTTACTGACTTATTACACATCAATTTAGGCATTCTTCTCGATCCTATATCTGTGATGATGTTGGTGGTAATTACCACAGTATCATTTATGGTAAACATTTACAGTTTAGGTTATATGGTGAACGAAAAAGGATTTGAACGCTATTATGCTTTCTTATCGCTTTTCACTTTCTCAATGTTGGGACTTGTAATTGCTACCAATATCTTTCAAATGTATATTTTCTGGGAATTGGTAGGTGTTTCTTCTTACTTATTAATCGGATTCTACTACACAAAACCTTCAGCTGTAGCTGCTGCTAAAAAAGCATTTATTGTAACTCGTTTTGCCGATTTGGGCTTCCTTGTTGGTATTTTATTCCTTTCGTTCTATACTCAAACGTTCGATTTTGGAGTGCTGACATCAGGTGATGCAAGTGTATTTGCAAGTGCAGCAGGTGTTTCATTTATGGGTGTTTCGGCATTGAGTTGGGCAATGGGATTAATTTTCATTGGTGGTGCAGGTAAATCGGCCATGTTCCCATTACAAATCTGGTTACCGGATGCAATGGAAGGTCCAACACCGGTTTCTGCTTTGATTCACGCTGCAACGATGGTTGTTGCCGGTGTGTTTTTGGTTGCCCGTCTTTTCCCGGTTTACGAAGTATATACTCCCGAAGTTCTTCATTTAATTGCGTATGTCGGTGCATTTACTTCTTTATTCGCAGCAGTAATTGCTTGTGTACAAACTGATATTAAGCGCGTGTTGGCATTCTCTACCATTTCACAAATTGGTTTTATGATGGTGGCATTAGGAGTTTCGGGTTACGGCGAGCACGAAGGTCTTGGTTACATGGCTTCCATGTTCCATTTATTCACTCACGCCATGTTCAAAGCATTGTTATTCTTAGGAGCAGGTTCTGTAATTCATGCAGTTCACAGCAACGAAATGAATCACATGGGCGGTCTAAGGAAATACATGCCAATCACCAACTGGACATTCTTAATTGCTTGTTTAGCAATTGCAGGTATCTGGCCATTCTCAGGATTCTTTAGTAAAGACGAAATACTTTCAGCTTGTTATGAATTCAGTCCTTATATGGGAGGTGTCATGACATTTATTGCCGGATTAACTGCATTTTATATGTTCCGACTTTATTTCGGTATTTTCTGGGGAAAAGAACACAAACATGCGCACACTCCACATGAATCACCATTTGCAATGGCTTTTCCATTGATATTTCTGGCTACAGTAACTGTTTTTGCAGGTTGGATTCCTTTTGGTCATTTCGTAACCAGCGACCGTGCTAATTATGATATTCATATCGACTGGACAGTGGCGGGCATTAGTTTAGGTGTTGCGGCATTTTCAATTGGATTGGCTACAATGCTGTATCGCAAAGAAAGCGAAGTTCCAAAAAAACTTGCAAAAACATTCTCAGGTCTCTACAGAGCAGCAAGCGATCGTTTTTATCTCGACGAAGTTTATTTATTCATTACCAAGAAAATAATTTTCAACCTTGTATCTACTCCAATAGCATGGTTCGACCGTCATATTATTGACGCAACAATGGATGGTTTTGCAGGTGTAACTCAATGGACTTCAGTGAAAATAAAAGGTTTTCAATCGGGTCAGGTACAACAATATGCATACGTTTTCTTATTGGGAACATTAATTATTGCAGCATTAGTTATGTTTATTTAGAGGCCCCAAACCCCTAAAGGGGCTTTAAGACCAAGTTTTTAATTTAGGGCTGATTAATCAAAACAATACTAATATCTCTTATTCCCCGCAATTTATCCCGCTATTGGGCGGGAGGGGTTAGGGGTGATTATAACAAAACAATACTAATATCTCAACTCCCCTTTAGGGGTTGGGGGTAATTTTTATACAATATGAATTTTTTATCCTTATTCGTTCTCGTACCGGCATTAATGATGATGGGCTTATTTGTTTCAAAAAGCAGAAAGCAAATTCAATTCGTCACCGCCACCGGAGCAACACTTTTGATGATTTTATCAGGTGTAATAACTTATATGTACCTTACTGAGCGTGCTGCAGGAAATGTTGCCGAAATGCTTTTTACTGCTGACACGGTATGGTATGCTCCTTTTAATATCCATTATTCTGTAGGAATTGATGGTATATCGGTAGCCATGTTATTGCTTACCTCAATAATTGTTTTCACCGGAGTATTTGCTTCGTGGAAAATAGATCCACTGCCAAAAGAATTCTTCTTGTGGTATTCGTTGTTGTCGATCGGCGTATATGGTTTCTTCATTTCTACCGATTTGTTCACCATGTTTATGTACTACGAAATTGCCTTAATACCGATGTATTTATTGATTGGTGTATGGGGTAGCGGACGCAAAGAGTACGGTGCTATGAAGTTGACATTGATGTTGATGGGTGGTTCGGCACTTTTGTTGGTAGGTATTTTAGGTATTTATTACCAGTCGGGTGCAACCAGCATGAACATATTGGAAATTTGTAAAACAACCATTCCTATTCAGGCTCAGTACTATTTATTCCCACTTACTTTTATGGGATTTGGTGTATTAGGTGCTATGTTCCCATTCCACACTTGGTCGCCCGATGGTCATGCTTCAGCACCTACTGCGGTTTCGATGTTGCACGCCGGTGTATTGATGAAATTGGGTGGTTACGGTTGTTTCCGTGTTGCCATTTTCCTTATGCCGGAAGCAGCACACGAATTATCATGGATTTTCCTTGTTCTGACAGGTATTAGCGTTGTGTACGGAGCTTTCTCAGCCATTGTTCAAACCGACTTAAAATATATCAATGCCTATTCTTCAGTAAGTCACTGCGGATTGGTACTCTTTGCTATTTTGATGCTAAACCAAACTGCAATGACCGGCGCAATCCTTCAAATGCTTTCACACGGTTTAATGACAGCTTTATTCTTTGCCTTGATTGGTATGATTTACGGACGAACACACACCAGGTTAATAACCGAAATGGGTGGTTTGATGAAAGTGCTGCCTTTCCTTGGCGTAAGTTATGTGATTGCCGGTATGGCGTCGTTGGGATTACCAAGTTTAAGTGGATTTATTGCTGAAATGACCATATTTGTGGGTGCATTTCAGGAAACAGATACTTTCCACCGTGTATTGACAATTGTGGCTTGTACTTCAATAGTAATTACAGCGGTGTATATTTTACGTGTAGTTGGTAAAATCCTTTTTGGTGCCATTCAGGATGAACACCACAAACATTTAGAAGATGCAACATGGTTCGAACGCGTATCGGTGGTAACTCTTATTGCTGCTATATTTGCATTGGGTTCTGCTCCATTTTGGATTTCGAGCATGATAGGCGAAAGTGTAATTCCAGTGATTACGCAATTGGCGAAATAGATATAACGTAAATAGTAAACAAGTTGACGAGTAAACAAGTACACAACTTACATTTTCAACAAATTAACGATTAAACAATTCAACTATATATGGATTACAGTAGTTTTTTACAAATGAGAGAGGAGTTTTCGCTGTTAGCAGTGATGGTTTTCCTTTTGGTTTACGATATATTTGCAAGTGAAAAAGCGCTCAGGTATTTTCAACCGATTGCGTTGGTACTTTTTGCTGTTCATACGCTGCTCAACTGCATTCCCCGCGAAGCATTCGATGTTGCAGGTGGCATGTATCAGTATGTGCCCATGCAAACCTATATCAAAACAATTCTGAACATTGGAACTTTAATTGTTTTACTTCAGGCTCATAAGTTCCTGAACGACGAAGCAAACCGCGTTAAACGTGGTGAATTCTATTTTCTGACTTTTTCTACCTTGTTGGGAATGTATTTCATGATTTCTGCCGGCAACTTCCTACTATTCTTTATTGGTTTGGAAACAGCTTCTATTCCAATGGCTACGTTGGTTGCATTCGACAAATACAATAAGAAATCGGCCGAAGCAGGTGCTAAATATATTCTTTCAGCCGTATTTGCTTCAAGTATATCACTCTTTGGTATTTCACTTATTTATGGTACCACCGGAACTTTATACTTCAACGATATACCTGCACTCTTCACCGGAACACCTCTTCAATTGATGGCGTTTGTATTCTTTGCAGTAGGTTTGTTCTTCAAAATATCATTGGTTCCATTCCACCTTTGGACACCTGACGTGTACGAAGGAGCGCAAACAAATATCACTTCCTATCTTTCAGTTATCTCCAAGGGAGCAGCCGTATTTGTATTATTTACATTATTGATAAAAGTTTTTGCCAATATTATTGCCGACTGGCAACCTATTCTCTACGGATTAGCTGTAGTAAGTATCACTGTTGCGAATGTTTTTGCTATCCGTCAACAAAACCTGAAACGTTTCCTTGCTTTCTCTTCCATTTCGCAAGCCGGTTATATATTGCTTGCCATTATAAGTGGAACAGCACTGGGAATGGCTTCTCTGGTGTATTTTGTGTTGGTATATATGTTCTCCAACTTAGCAGCTTTCGGTGTGCTGTCGGTTATTGAACAAAAGACAGGTAAAATTCAAATGACAGATTACAACGGCTTGTATCAAACCAATCCAAAATTAAGTTTTGTGATGATGATAGCCCTGTTCTCATTGGCAGGTATTCCGCCATTTGCCGGATTCTTTAGCAAGTTCTTTATTTTCTCGGCAGCAGCTGAGCAAGGTTTCTATGTACTTGTATTTATTGCTTTGCTGAACACTATCATTTCACTTTACTACTATTTATTGGTAATTAAAGCCATGTTCCTCAATGCAAACGAAAACCCGATTGAAAAAGTTAGCAGCGATTTCCCTGCCCGAATCAGTTTTGTAATTTGTACCATTGGTATTTTGGTGGTAGGTTTAATCAGTACTTTCTACAATCAAATAGCAGTATTTAGTTTCGGAATGTAATACGCTTAAATACAATTAAAAAACCCGCTGTAAGTCTGACTTACAGCGGGTTTTTTAATTGTGAATTAAATCAATTTCACCTTCTGATTTTTCAAACATCGAGACTGTGACCTGAGAGTCCGGGAAACAACTGTAGTTATACAGTGCTTACTTTCATATCACATTTTCCGCTTTTATGTGACCCAAAATTATAAATTTTCAAATGTCAATTATCCATTAATAATGTTTATATTTGCGGTGCAAAGAAGAACAACTGCACTAATTTCGAAATACAGCCGATATGTGCAATAACGTAGGCAAACTAATGCGGATGTATGTGCAATACTGGAATGAGGTGCACATACTGTAGGTGTTATGGGCAATCGTAAAAAAAAATAAAGACATTGATTTTCAGTGCAATTGACCTTTATAAGCTAATTTTGAAAATCAGAGAATTATTTAGAAATTATACGTTTGAAAAGTGGTAAGCAACAAGAAAGTAACAACAAAAAGTAAAACAAAATTGTCGATTGATTTAAATTTGTAATTTTGCTGTTCAACGACAAATATTTTCAACAAATCAAGACAAATTAGAAAAAATGAGTAAAACTAAAATATCAATACGTTTTTTTGATGACCGTGAAGTACGTGCCCTTTGGGATGAAGAAAAGGCTAAATGGTGGTTCTCTGTTCTAGATATTGTTGCCGTGCTTACTGACCAAAATGATTATACTAAAACTCGTAATTATTGGAAATATCTCAAGTCTAAGCTAAAAAAAGAAAATAGTGAGTTGGGTAGTGCCACTACCCAACTGAAACTTTTGGCAAATGACGGTAAGAGGTATTTAACCGACATGCTAGACTATAGCGGCATTATTGCTTTGGGTAAAGAATTTCCCGGAAAAAAAGCCAACCGATTTATCGAATGGTTTACATACAGCGATGAAAGTATCGATGGTAAAAGCAAAACAAAAGCGTATGCTTTATTCGAAAGTTCCTTTATAAACAGCATTGAAGTTGGGAACTCTAAAGGTTTGCAACAAATTCACGCTTATTTGTTTGGCGGACTGTATGATTTTGCAGGACAAATTAGGCAGAAAAACATTTCAAAAGGCGGCTTCCAATTTGCTGTGTCACGGTTTTTAGGCGAAACATTGAGGCAAATAGAAGAAATGCCAGAAACTACATTAGAAGAAATCGTAAATAAGTATGTGGAAATGAACATGGCGCACCCATTTATGGAAGGAAACGGCAGAAGTACCCGAATTTGGTTGGATTTAATGCTGAAAAAACGTCTGAACAAATGCGTTGATTGGAGTAAAATAGGAAAAAAAGTCTATATGAACGCAATGATACAAAGCCCACTAAACAGTAGTGCTTTAAAAAAACTATTAGAAAGCAGTTTAACTAACAAGATTAATGACCGTGAAATGTTTATGAAAGGAATCGATTACTCGTATTATTACGAAGAAAATGACTGACAAAAATTAGTGCAAAACATCTGTTCATAACGCAAGCCTCGTTCATTGGCAGGTATTCCACCATTTGCCGGATTCTTTAGCAAGTTCTTTATCTTCTCGGCAGCAGCTGAGCAAGGTTTCTATGTACTTGTATTCATTGCGTTGCTGAACACTATCATTTCACTTTACTACTATTTATTGGTTATCAAAGCCTTGTTCCTCAATACAAACGAAAACCCGATTGAAAAAGTAAGCAGCGATTTCCCTGCCCGTATCAGTTTTGTAATATGTACCATTGGTATTTTGGTAGTAGGTTTAATCAGTACTTTCTACAATCAGATTGCAGTATTTAGTTTCGGAATGTAATACGCTTAAATACAATTAAAAAACCCGCTGTAAGTTTGACTTACAGCGGTTTTTTTAATATTAATATGCTACTTGCTCTAAAAAAATACTTGTAAATACTTCTTGTTCCATGAATTGTCCCCTTTTTAAGGGGACGAGCGAAGCGGAGGTTTTTTTTTATATTAAGAAACCCATCCCCCTTCGGGGACTTCCCTTATAAAGGGAAGATCTGGGAGTTCGAGTATTTGTTCGGAAAATTATTTTTGGTAATACTAATTTGCTACTTGTTCAAAAATCATTTCTTATAAATACTTCGTGTTCCATGCATGTCCCCTTTTTAAGGGGACGAGCGTAGCGGAGGGGTTGTCTTTCTTGCTACCTCTCCATTTGGAGAGGGCTGGAGTGAGGTCAGGAACGAGCGAAGCGGAGGTTTTTTTCTTGTTTTAATATAATTAAGAAATAGCCAATACTCACGTTAACTTAAACATGTTATGTAACATAAGAATTTAAGATTAAATATGTGAAAAACTGTTCTACATTTGCAAAGTTCTTACCGAATCCACAAAACGCTCTTTTGCAGCCTATAAATGCAAATGAAATTCAGATAGATTTTTCAAATATGAAAATTAAAATTTCAATTGCACAACTCTTATCTCACGTTTCTCCCTATTTTTATTTTGGGGGCAACAATACACTACCTCTTATCTTCGAAATGTCACCCTGTTTTTTGCATACAGTCCATTTTCAGGCTGCAACAAGCGGGGAAGCAACAGTGTAGTCTGAAAAATAACGGATGAAGTGAAAGCCCGTTATCTGTTTATCGTTTTACAAAAAAAACAAATACAAAAAATGAATAACATACATAATCAGAGTATTCCGGAGGAAGTACTCACATTGGTGAATGCAAAAATTGCAGAAATAATCTTAGCTTTGAAACCTTACACCATTACGTTGAGTCCCGACGAAAGGCACTCGATGTTGAAGGTAGGAGATAAATCCATTAGTTTTGTAGACAAGACCTATGAATTTACAAAAACAAATCCGGAATTTGTACCAGCATTTATGAATGTGGACGAATTTGTAATAGATCTTGCTGACACGAAAGGTCTTGTGGGCACTTCAAGCATGGTTACTCAACTTAGCAATGCTATAGAAGACACAATAATGAGCGCAGGAAGCGAAGCATACTATGCCGCATTGTATTATTACAAAAGCGTGCAACAAGCAGCCGATATGAATATCCCTGGTGCAAAAGCTATTTGCGAAGAATTGAAAAAACGATTTCCAAGCAAAACCCGTAAAGCCGAAGTGGTAGCATAAAAAGGGAATTTAAACCCGGGCGATAAACTAAACCGACTCAGCGATGAGTCGGTTAACTTATTGAATGACTCTCCGAGATTCAACATTGGTTCTCTGAGCATCTCGGATGGTTCTTTTAGAGTCATCCTTGGTTCTAAAAGAGTCTCGGTTGACTCTCCGAGAGTCAACTTTGGTTCTCATAGCATCTAAGTTGACTCTTTTAGAACCATTTTGCTTATCGGAGCAGCTCGGATGGTTCTCCAGTAACCAATGTTGATTCTCCAAGAGCCAAATTCGGTAGATAAGTAGATATTGATTGCAATGAAGTAACTAAAATTATATCTGAAATTATTAAAATGATATTTACAGATTGTGCAAAATAGTTTCTATCTTTGACGTTCTAAAGAAATAATGTTAGCAAGACAAACAAATTTTGATTTCTTGTACTTAAAGGAATTTCATTCCGATAAACAAATCTGTTTAAGATTGGATTGAAAATCCAAAGAATACAAGAGTTGGGATTACAAATCCCAACAACGCAGCGTCCAACATTAGAATAAGTTTTGAGGGGGATATCCGGTAGGACAGGGCACTGAAGTATAAAAATTATATCTGAAATTATTAAAAAGAAATTTACAGATTTTGAAAAATAGTTTCTATCTTTGAGGCTAAATTTTATAAAAATCTAAAATAATATATATTTTATTGTATAACCCACATTCCTGTATGGGAAGTAGTGTTAAATTGAAGAAAAGCCATAAAATTCAGATTATCAACAATATAACAATAACACAACACACCGATAAATCGGATGTATGGGAAACTCCATTTCTCATACAGGAAAATGTGTTTCTCATAGGGAAACGTTAGCTGCCATAGTAAAAAAATGAAACAGAAGCTATTTACCAATAGAAAAAATATCGAAAACAGGAAATAATACGAATTAATCTCAATTAAAAATATCAAATAAAGGAAGAATTTTATTTGGATTTTACGATGAAAAATACACCAACCATAAAATCAATTAGTTTAGCCATAGCTAGAAAACTGAATACCCGTTCAGGCATCTTAATAATTATTGGTGCCTTAATTGGAATGGGTTTTAGCATTGGAGTATATTATGAGAGTGTTATGTCAGCATCTGAAATATCAAAATTAGATAATAAACAGACCTTAGAAATAATTGAATTGAGGAATAAACAGACTTTAGAGATTATTGAGTTACAGAAAAAAATAAATCTTTTAGAAATACAAAATGAAAAAGGAAAGAAAAAATAAAGAAAGAAAATATTTTGATGTAATTAATGACATAAAAATATTGTTCGAAAGTAATGATAATTCTATTCCGAATGAAAAGAAGAAAGATATTGAATTACTACTTGAAGAGTCACATAAACTTCGTTTGAAAGAGTTAAAAGACGAAAAGGAATTAAAGATATTTGGACCTTTTCTGATGATTATTATACTCTTTTTTGGAGGATTTTTCCTTTTGACTTTATATAATAATGTAAATCTAGAAAATGACATAATAGATAAAACCAACATTATAAATAAATTAAAAGTAGACAACGACATTTTAAATATATATTTAAGAGGCGAATCATATAAGGGCTTAAAAGATAACAAGTACGTGACAACTTATTCTCCTGCATATGGTGACAAAGGACAAGTATTAAAATATGAAGATTTAAAAAAAGTAAATGACAGTTTAAGTAAAGTAGTCCATAGTCAAAAGATGAAACTTTATGATAATGAAATCAAAATAGTCGAAGCTCAATCTAATTATGATATTACAAACCATGAACTTGAAATTATAAAGAAGTCATTCGGGATTTATTTCACACCTGACAAGTTAGTTATATCTCCAAAGATTGATTCAGCACTAATACTTTATCCAGTCTTTAAAAATAGACTTAAATTTGATAAAGAAAAAAACCATTGGTATATTTCATCGAAATAGTCAAGAATTGAAACTTTCACATGCTTAGACAGTGAAAAAAAACACAATAAGACCATTTGACTTTTTGACTGTCGAGCCTTTTCATGTTCAGACAACTTTATCGCTGACTGACAGAAAAGTAAAACGAACAAGTTTTCAGCATTTAAAAAGCTGACGACAAAACGCCAAGTCCCAGTTCGGCGTAGAGTGTCTCGGTTTTATGTTCGGCATAGCGTCTATCGCTATGTCGTGTGGGAAGCAAGGCTCCCGCCTTGCATATTAAGATATATAACCTTGACCAATGGAATATATAATCATTAATTTCTTGCAAAATACTGGGATTCGTCGTTGGGATTTGCAATCCCAACTTTTGTACTATGAGGAATTGCATTCCGATAAACAAATCTGTTTAAGACCGCATTTCAAATGCTAAGAATACAAAAGTTGGGATTAGAAATAATTAGCTACGCTGACCGTTGGTTCCCAACAACGCGACGTCCATCATTTTTATAAAAAATATGAATTATATCCGAAAGAACAAGAGTTATAATCTGGAATATGGTGGTAAAAAGTATTCCATTTCATAATCCGGAAGAATATCTGTTCAGAGATCAGAAAAAGAAGCTTGGATTACTTAAAAGAATCCAAAAACAAATAACTAAATTTGAACTTGAAAGCACCGACTTTCAATTTTCTAATTGATTAATTATCAATTATATATTTGGTCGTTAGTCAGAAGTGTAAAAAAGAAAAGAAATATAGAAACAGCGACAAATTTCAAATAACATCCAAATCCCCAAATACTAAAAGACATGAAACAATTTATTTTATTGACAACTTTTATTCTATTTACTATTTCTACATTTAGTCAAACAGAGAATTTGAAAATTTTATGGCCAGAAGAATACAAATGGAAAATACGTATTAATCAAGAAGACGAGACATCACACTTTATCGAAGTTATTCCTGAAAAAGAAGAAATAAATTCATGGACTATTTTAGGTGCTATGAATACAGTAAAAAATACGATAAAAACTACAACGGATCAGGTTATTAAGTCGATGACTGAATCATCATTAAGCGAATCCCCAAAAGCAAAGTTGACTGTTTTGGAAAAGAATGATTCGACCAAAAACAATTGGATTATATTTAAGATTGAGACTCCAAGCTTTCCGAATGACCCAATACCAGAATCACAATTATTTTATGTAATACAAGGAAAACAATCCCTATTTATGAACTTTGTAGCTATAAAAGTGGAAAGACTTTCAAACGACTTTATTACAAAATGGACTAAAGTTTTTAAAAGCAGTGAACTGATTTACCAAAAAAACGACTAAGTCCTTTCGGATATATAATCATTAATTTCTTGCAAAATCGTCGGATTCATCGTTGGGATTGGAAACAAATCCCAACGACACAGCGTCCAAAATTAGAATATGAAATGAGGGGGATTTCCGGTAGGACTAGGGAGTTCATTTTACCTTCATCAATCAAATAGTTATTATGAAAAAAACACTTGTTCTCATTCTGTTGATTCTGTTTTTCCAGACTTATACGTTTGCTCAGGGTTATTTGCATCGCAGCGGTACAACCATAGTTGATGGCAATAACAATGAATTTATTTTGCACGGCATAGGCATTGGTGGATGGTTGGTGCAGGAAGGGTACATGTTTGGCAATAGCGGGAATTATTATACGCAACATGCCCTTAAAGCAAAACTTGCCGCTTTGATTGGGAACACAGAGGTTGAAAAATTTTATACCAACTGGCGCAATAATTTTGTGCAGCAACGCGATATTGATTCAATAGCTGCCTGGGGTTATAATTCCATACGGGTGCCGATGCACTATAATCTGTTCAGAAAATGTTTTGCCACTGATGCGCAGAATGATGAAGGATTTCGGTTGATTGACAGCCTGGCAAGGTGGGCAACACTCAAAA
>Ga0247841_10005920_pt1 | contig 19358 bp, 8 predicted proteins | sample LaCruzMarch2015__2_FD_192410 | JGI IMG/M metagenome (GOLD analysis project Ga0247841, IMG submission 192410) | Freshwater microbial communities from meromictic Lake La Cruz, Castile-La Mancha, Spain - LaCruzMarch2015_18m | ecosystem: Environmental > Aquatic > Freshwater > Lake | place: Spain... | reverse complement strand
CAACAAAATATCCGCGATGGATACCGTCCGGGAACTGCGACGCCTCGATCCAGAACAGGCCGACAAACTATTGAATCGGATCATGTCACGCTGACGCAACCGAAGATGACAAAGAACGGAAGGAAGGACTGACAATAAATACAACTGTTGATACTAGATATCTTGAGTCTTTTATTGAGTACGGAATGGAATCGTGATACTTAAAAATATATTTGTAATTTCAAATATGATAACTCTGGTATCGTTCAACCTTGCTTGATGGTGCTATGGATTGATTACCGAAACCCCGTGTCACCAGCAGAGGGCGGGGTTTTATGTTTTCTATAATAAACAGACAGGCTGCGGCATGAAAACAAACCAGAAGCGCTTTACCACTTATAATCCCCTGTCTCCTGTCCTAACAACCCCGACCACCGCACTCAATGTGGAAAAGCCAGATGTTGTTCAGTTGATTGAACGTCACAATTTGGAGCATGTAGACACGCGGGATTCAGGCGGCGCATTATGGGTGATTGGCAGTAGAGAACTCTTGCCCACAATGCTGAAACTCCGGGACTCTGGTTTTCCTTTTACTTTCAAGGTTGGCGGTGGGCGAAACAGCGATTACAGAGATGCTTGGTGGCATAAATCTTCAGAAACGGTAAGCGGGCAAATGTCCGAAGAGTCGGAAAAAGCCCAGCCCGTCTATACAGAGCCGAAAGGTATCACGAATTCGGCACAGCGCGTTGACTTCACTCGCCCAGGTCTCTGCGCCCAAACTCGCCCGCTGACTTGTACCATCAAGGGGCAAGCCGTCATTCCGAGCAAGCAGAACTGGACGCAGTTCCTTGTAGCCATAACAGAGCGGTTTTTCGCTGAAGGAAACCCGAACCTTGAGTCGCTTAACCGCAAGCCGTTGTACGGCAGCAAGATATTCTTTTTGCCGACCAAAACCGACTACGGGGCTTGCTCCCTGCTCTCAAATGGTAAGTGGATTTACACCAATTACAACCCGCAGACCGTCATCGCAATTATCAGGAATCTGTGCCAACATTGTGGGGTGGACTTAGATGATGTCATTATCACCTACGAGCCTAAATACGGCAAATCCACGCAGTCGGTGCAAACGTATACACGCCCCGTTAATGTTGTCCCCGCCGCACCGCCTAAACCTGTGCTTGACCCTGAGGTCATTGAGCAACTGACGGACGTGCTTTCATCGCACTTCGCCAATGGCTATAGGCTGAACTCCCCGATTGAGATGGCACGTTTCCGTTCTTTTGCCGCAGAGGATTTGGACGAGGAAATCACTCTGACCGATGAGGAACTGAAAAGGTACATTTCGGCTTGCGGAATAACCTTTGACGGAAAAGTCTATGCCGTATCCGCACAGGCAAAAGAACGAATTAAGGGACTGGCGGAGGATTACTTCGCCGACGGCGCACAAGCCATATTCTTTGCCGAGTTCTACGCCAAGAACGAGAACTGGCTGTTCGAAGCAAGCGTGGTCACCGAGGATATGCTCATCGACATTCTCCGTAGGCTGTTTCCGAAGCTGTCGTTCACGCAGACCTATTTCGGCTACGCGGACGCTTCCGTTTTTGCCTCTCTGGAGGGCGAAATCCTACGCGTGTGGGGTGACGATGTACTGCTGACCTACGGCCAACTTGCCAAGCGGTTGCGGTACATACCCCTTGAAAGGATTAAGTCCCTCCTCGGTCAAAACGGCGACTTCATTTGGAGCAGCGTGGAGACCTTCTCACACGTCAGCCGAATTGAAATCACTGATGAAGATCGGCAAGTAATCCGCGAAGCCGCCGTGCGGGAATGCAACGCTCGCGGCTATGCCTCGATTACTGACTTGCCCTTCGGTGAAATCGAGGAACGCAACTACGAACTTTCCATCACGGCGGTTCATAATGCGGTTTACCGCATCTGTCTGACGGACAAATTCGATAAAAAAGGCAAAATCGTCACGCGCAAGGGAGATGTCTTTGATGCGTTGATCATAATGAAGGAATACTGCCGAACCATCGACAAATGCTCGCTTGATGACCTGCTGACCTACGAGAAAGAACTAACGGGTGAAGTTCACCGTTGGATTTCGATGGAAGCGGGCAACACCGTTCTAGTTCGTATTGATAAAAACACATATGTGGAGGATAGATATGTTCACTTCAACGCCGACATAATTGACGAAGCAATCGGGCTGTTTGTTAAGAGAGATTATCTTCCGCTTAAGTCTTTCACCACATTCGGGGCGTTCCCCGACTGTGGTCAGACGTGGAATTTGTTTCTGCTTGAAAGCTACTGCCGTCGCTTTAGTCGAAAGTATCGGTTTGATACCCCATCGGTTAACTCGCGGAACGCCGGAGCGGTCATCCGCAAAACCTGTGGCATGGACTACACGGAGATTATGACCGATGCCGTGGCGAATGCCGACGTTCCTTTAAAGGACACCGCCGTGGGCAAGTTCCTGTATGAGAGTGGCTACACGGGCAGAAGCACAACCGCAAAAGTTAACGAAATTTTATACAAGGCAAAAACTATGCGAAAAAAGAAGGATTGAAGATGTATTCGTACACCCACGATAAGATAACGGGCGGGATACTTCTTAATTCCTCGCCGACGGGGTTTTCGAAAGAACCCCGCCCGGTTTACGCACCCGAATTGGACGTGCTGGGCTTTGATAAGTATTGGAAGTACGACAAGCAGACCGACCGCCCCTATATGTGGGCGGAAGCAAACCTTTACTACTATCGCGGGACGCTCGTCGCAAAGCTGAAAGGCGGCAATATCTACACCGCCCCTGAGATTATCATTCCGAACGGCGAGGACGGCGAACCGATCATGCCGGAACCTAAAGGCATATCGATTCGCCCTGTTGACATAGGGGCTATGGTTGAAGCAAACCGTGAGATGCTTGAAATCATCGAGCAGAGCACGGTCAAAAAAATACTGGCTATCTACGCCAAGTACAAGGGCAGGCTCGACTGCTTCCACGTGGCGTTTTCGGGCGGCAAGGACAGTCTTGTCCTGCTCGATCTCGTCAAGAAAGCCCTGCCCAAAGGCAGCTTCGTGGTGGTATTCGGCGACACGGGCATGGAGTTCCCCGACACCTACGAGGCCATCAAAAAGACCAAACAGCAATGTGCCGAGGACGAGATACCATTCTACATCGTCAAGTCGCACTTCAACCCAAAGGAATCGTGGGAGTTATTCGGCCCCCCGTCGCGTGTGCTCCGTTGGTGCTGCTCGGTGCATAAAAGCACACCGCAGACGTTGAAGTTGAGAGAAACAACTGGCAAGAACGATTTTATAGGTCTTGACTTTGTTGGAGTTCGGGCTCAGGAGAGCTTTGCTCGAAGCACCTACAAGTACGATAACTTTGGCGTAAAACAAAAGGGACAGTTCAGCCATAACTCAATCCTCGAATGGACGTCTGCTGAGATATGGCTTTATATATACGCGAACGACGTGCTGATTAACGAAACCTATAAGAAGGGCAATGGTCGTGCCGGATGTTTGTATTGCCCTATGTCGGGCGGCACAAGCGACTACTTACGCCGATCGAGCTATCCGGCAGAGATTGATAGCTATATCGATTTGATTAAGAATAACTACGATGGGGACAAGCGCAAGAAGAGCAATACCGAATCGTATATCCTAAACGGTGGTTGGAATGCCAGAAAGAATGGGCGCGAGTTATCGAATAATGCTTTCCGTTGCATTGAAAAGATTACAAACGAAATTTTGACTATAACCATTACCGACCCTGATTCCGACTGGTTGGAATGGATAAAAACGCTCGGAGATTTACGCGGCGGCAACAGTGACTACTCCGTTCAATTTGACGGCGAATACATACGGTTTTCTGTTAAGGCGACAAAGAACGGCTACATCGTAACAATCCCGGAAGTTGTGTTGAAAGAGCGACCCGCATTCGGGAAGATGTTCCGACAGGTATTCCGAAAAGCCTCGTATTGCAAAGGTTGCCGAGTTTGCGAAACGAACTGTCGAAACGGGTGTATTAGTTTTGCTGACGGCAAAGTCAAAATAAGTAACTGTATAAGGTGTCACGAGTGTCACGCAATCGACAGCGGCTGTCTGTTGTTCCACTCGCTGCGCCACCCACAAGGAGGAGGGATCTCAATGAAAAGCCTAAACTCATTCGCCGACCACGCTCCAAAGCCGGAGTGGTTGCGCTCATTCTTTGAACTGAAGGAGGCTTTCTTTTCGGAGCATACACTGGGTCCAATGATGTTCGATATGTTTAGGCGTTTCCTTAAGGATGCTTCCCTAAATGAAAAGAACCACTTCACGTCGTTTGCCGAGTTAATCTCGCAGATTGGTTGGGAAACGGACACGGCGCAAGGTCTGATTCTTATCAATCTTGTTGCCGAAAACCCGCAGATGGAGTGGTATGTAAAAAATTTCGATGTCGGCAGAACCTATGCTCGTCAGACAGTTGAGGATATGCTGGCCGCTGTTGATGTCAAACCGAAGGACGCTAAATCAATCGCCAAATCCTACAAGCGTCTGGTCGAGACATCACTCGGCACAAGCCTGCATTGGGGCTTCGTTACCGACGAGGGCGAACTCGTCCGCACGAAATGCTCGGTGAGCGACCCGCGCATGGTGCTGTACGGCCTGTTCAAGTTTGCGGAGAAGTGCAACGACTATAAGGAGTTCACACTTGCCACGCTTCTGAATGAAAGCATCGATCGCGACGGCATCAGCCCCACCCGCATCTTCGGGTTTGACCGCGACGATATGACGCCGCTCCTGTTGGGACTATCGGCAAAGTATCCGGAATTCATCACTGCATCGTTCACGCACGACCTTGAAAAGATAACGCTGGCAGAGGATAAATCGTCCCAAGATGTACTCGACTTGTTTAATAGGGATGCAGCAAATGGCTAATAACAACAAATACCGCGAATACTTTGACATTGACGAAAGGTATTTCCCTTGCATTGACGACGCAGCAATCAATGCCGGCGCTCCTTGGGACAATACGTATCCACACAGCACGTTTATTGATATGCTCACCGAAATGGAGCGTGCTTTGGCGCGGCAAAACAACGGCAGGACGCTCTGGATTGAGGGTGCATACGGAACAGGCAAGTCGCAATGCGCCTATGCCCTTCGAAAAATCATCGAAGTGCCGGAAGCGGAACTCCGTGCCTATTGGGATAGATACGAACCCCTGAAAAAGAAACCCGACCTGCTTGAAAAGCTGATTGGTCATAAGGGGAAAGGGATCGTGGTGGCTCATCGTTATGCTTCCGGCAGCATTATGTCGGCACGTGACCTCTTCTTTGCCGTTCAGGAAAGCGTAAAATCAGCTCTTGCGCAACAGAACGTATCCTATCTTGGCGAGAACACTCTCAAGGAAAGCATTATTGCATGGCTCGAAGATACTGACCATAAGCTGATGTTCAACAGCCTGCTGCAAAACCCTGACAAGGAGTGGAGAGCATTATTCTCCCAATCTACCGCCGATGAAGTGCTGAACAAGCTCCGCAAGAATGGCGAAGTTAAGTCTTTAGTGGATAATATCTTTCGTCTTGCAGACAAGGAGGGTATAACCGCGCTGACCATTGATTCAGACAGGCTCATTAATTGGCTGACGGACATAATCGACCGCAACGACGTAAGGATCGTCTTTATTTGGGATGAATTCTCCGATTACTTCAAGAACAACCGCGAGAGCCTTTCGGAGTTTCAAAAAGTTGCCGCTTTGGCTCAGAATAAGCCCTTCTACTTCATTGTGGTTACACACGAGCCTCAGCAAATATATGTGGCAGACAGCGACAGGGGAAATCAAACTAAGGTAAGCGACCGCTTTATATCAATCCCCATTGCTCTGCCCGATAATATCGCATTCAACCTCATCGGTCACGCTTTCAACGTGAAGCCTGCCGCCAATCCGCAGTGGGGAATTCTCGCCGACGACCTGAACGACCGAGTCAAGAATTCCCGCTCCAAGGTGATGGAGGTTGCGAAGATTGACAACCCACAGGTGATGAAGGACATTATGCCGCTTCACCCGATGGCGGCTCTGCTCCTCAGAAACATAGCCGAAGCGTTTAAGTCCAACCAGCGGAGTATGTTCGACTTCATCAAATCCTCTAACACGAACGATGTGAAGGCGTTCCAATGGTTCATTGAGAATACGGGTCCCTTTGACGACAACCACCCGCTTCTCACGGTGGATATGCTGTGGAACTTTTTCTACGAGAAAGGCAGGGATAACCTCACATCAGACATTCGCCTGATACTGGACACCTTCCCCCAGCAGCAGAATTTGCGTGAGGATGAGAAAGCTGTCCTGAAAGCCATCCTTATAATGCAGGCGATTGACCAGCGGCGGGGTGGCATGATTGACCTGTTCAAAGCTACCGAACAGAACCTCAGCTATGTCTTTGAGGGCATCCCAGACTTAGAGGGAACGAAGTCCGCCAGCCTTGCGAAAGGGCTTAAGGAAAAAGGCATCCTCATTTCAAACCCGATAAGCGGAGGACGGTATGCCTATGCGGCTGCCGTGCTTGCGGGAGACCAAGCCAAAATCGACAACCACAAAAAAGATATACGACAAAACAGCACAACCTCGAAACTCGTGACCGAGGGTGGGCTTTCTACCGTGCTGTCTCTTTCACCTGCTTTGCGTCTGCGTTTCGAATCAGAACCTGGAACAGGCAAAATCACGCCCGTAACCACCGCCGACTTCACACGCACAATCAATGTCCTGCGCGACAAAGCCACGGGGTGGAATTTCCACGCCGTTATCGCCTTTGCCAAGGACGATGCGGAAGCGGCAATCTTCCGCAAGACCCTCAGAACTGCGGTTGCGGATAAGCAGTATGAGAACATCGTATTCATCGACGCGCTCTCTACACCGCTTGGATTGGAGGCGGTTGAGCAGTATGTGGACTTCTCCGCTATGGCGATGTACTACCAAGGTAGCAACAACATGTCGTCGCGGGAAAGTTCGGATAAAGCAAAACGTGTCTTAGACCAAGACTGGAAAAACCGTATCTACAACGGTCAGTTTGTCGTATACACCTACGCAAATCAAGAGGGCGAGAAACTCGGTAACGGGCAAGGCGTGGCAAGCGTCCTCCAGACCATAGTGACGACCAAATTCCCGTATGTGTTCGATTTCGCCAAGAACCTTACAGAGAGCCAACTAAAGATAACTCCTGCGATGAAGCAATCGGCAAAGTCCGGCATATCGCAGGCCACGAGCGGTGTTGTTGTCGGCATCGAGAAGCCCGTCCTTACGACCGTTTGGAAGATTGATAGGTATTGGGAAACCCCTACGACAGCGTTTTTGCCTATCTCGAAAATCAAAGTCGAGGTAGACAAGCGCATCGAGGTCGCGTTTGCCCGCGACGGGCAGATTTCGATAGGCGAAATCTACGACTTCCTTGAGAAAATATATGGCTTTGCGCCATGCAACCTCTCGTCGTTTATTGCCGGTTTCCTGTTGAAAGAATACGGCAGTGAGCCGTTACGCTACAGCGACTCATCCGGCAGTCACGAGCAGATGACGCAGGACAAACTTGCGGAGATGCTCGGAAACTACATCGGCAAGTCTCCGAAGCCGACCTATATCGTGAAGATGACGGCCGACGAAATGGCGTTTTATGAACTTACCGAAAAGGCGTGGAGTATACCCGAAAATTCGTGTTCTTCCGCAGGACAGGCCGCCATAGTCGTGTCTACGAAAATGCGCGGTCTGAATCTGCCGGTATGGTGCCTTGAAGAAGTGGACACAGTCGGCATCTTTGATGTGGTTCAGAAGTACATTGAACTTGTTCAAAAGGAAGGCAACGAAGCTCATAAGAAAGCGGTGGAAATCGGCAGGATTGCGTCCGCCAAGCCCTCGCTCGCCGACAGCTTGTTTGCCCTGCTCACAAGTGAGAACTGCCAGAAAGGTATGCGCGAGTACCTCCATTCCTTCGAGGACGGTAAGGTTATGGAAATCGCCACGGCAATCGGTGCTGAAAACAATGTGCTTGCCGACACTCGCCGCTTGTTCGGAGTGAAACACTCGTGCCTTTGGGATAAGCAGACAGGTGAGGACGAAATACGCAAGCTGCAGACCGAGTACAGCGTGGTCAAAGAGAGCAATACAATTCTGAATGCTGCCGCGCATTCCCTGACCGAGGCATACAAAGAGTGGTGTGAGCGTCTGAAGTTCATCGGCATCTCATGCGAGGCTCTGCGGGCAAAGTATCCCGCCTTGGCAAAAGTCCTAGACACGCTCCTGAAAATCTGTAAGCAAGAGGATATCCTGCCCGAACAGTTGAAAGCGTTCCATACGGAGTTGGTGGCGCACGGCGCGGAAATCAGGGAGTTGCTGAACAACGACAGACGTGCTTTTGCCGAGGTCTATGAGCCGTACCTTGAAGACCTGAGCGATAACGACATCGCCGATGTGAAGAGCAAACTGCAAACAGGCTTGTTTGAGTTACCGAAAACTGACTGCAACATCAAGGTAAAAGAAGCTGCCGAGGAGTTCCGCAAGAACCAGTTGAAATCGCAGCTCTTCCGCTTGTGGAAAGAGAAGACGGGAACCAAAAACCCGCGTGAGTGGTCGAGCCGTTACAGGATGCCTATCCTGTGCTGTGCATCCGAGGCTGAATACGAAAAAGCTAAGAAAGCATTTGAAACCCTCAACCGAAACTGGGGAACGGATTCCGAAATCAAAGCCGCTATAGCATTCCTTGAATCCACCTCCACCACACTGTTCGACATCCTTGCGGATGACGAGAAGAGGAATGCGGCATTCAAGCGGGATATTGTCGGCGAATACAGCATCTTGCTTCCCGACCTTGATAAGATCAGGAATACACTCGAGCACCTTTCTGTAGACACTTACGATTGGCGCGACAATCCGAGCGTCAAGGCCAAGGTGAAACAACTCGCCGAAGCCGAGTACAACGCCGGCGGCAGCGACGAGGTTCTCCTGAAAATCGACAAGATGGACGACGCCCAGTTGAAGCGGTACCTCAAACGGCTCGTCAAGGACAGCATAACAGTCGGAATTGAAATACTGGCGAATGGGGGCAGGAAATAGAATGCAAATTGACTCCGTAAAGAAATACCTGACATCCTCCGTCAAAACGCCATATTTCCTGTTCATCAGTGACGGGCAGTATGCGACCGCAATGGATGGGTTGTCGGTCTTGGGGCTTGATTTAGTCCCGATGAGTGGTTTCTGCAACAACGACGACAAAATGCCTGACATCGATGGACTCCTCACATATATCAAGGCTGCCGATGTAAATGTAAAGGGAAAAATGTTTGTTGTATCGGGGCTTGGCGAGTTTCTTGCGCTTCGCGGAAGCAATGAGGCAAAACGCACCCTGTCGCGGCTGAAAGACCATAATGTCGGCGGTGCAAAAGTCGTGTTGCTTCTACGAGGGCTTGCCTCGCTGATTGACGGGTTGCGGACCGACCCGCGCTTTGACAGCCGTCGGTTCAGCGTCGTCGACAAGGCGGAGTGCGACTTATCGTTTACCCTTGCCGCCCCGTCTGTCGGATTGCCGGCTTTATCGGGTTTCAAAGCGATGCTTGCGGAACTCGAAAATGGCCGGTGTGGTAGTGTTGTCGTGAACACGGCTGTCAATCTCGATAAGGCGATATTCACGGTACACCAAATCAGCAACGCCTACGAGGGCATTAAGTTCTTAACAAGGGACTTTGCCTTAGCGCGTTCCTGCGGAAGTGACGCTCGCTGGGCAGAGTTGCTGACAGAACTCAACCAGAGCAACGGCTGGCTCGACGAGGTCTTCGAAAAGCACGACCTTGGCAATAATCTGGAGTCGGATTTTTACGCCCGCATTGCTGGGAGCGACTACCGCAACTGGCTCTATTTCATCTGCCTGAAGAGCAAAGCAGACACATTGCAGAACGGATACCTTCGGTTCGTACTGGACAAGACAAGCCGTTTTGAGGACTTTGCCGGGTATGTCCTGAACGCGATAATCGATATCCCGCACATGGATAAGCGGTTTCCCTCGTTATGTCGTGAGCGTAAGGCTCTGGTCGAGAAGTTCCCTGAGTCGGATATTGCAGACTTCGTAGTGAATAGTCGGCAAGTGGTGTCCGAAAGCATTTATAAGCTGACTGACGGAACAAGGGCGGAACGTGAAGAGATTATCGCTTGGCTCTCGAAAAACGGTATGGTTCAGCAGCTTGATGGCATCTACCCCGTGCTGACGGCCTACCTGAAAAAGTACGTTTTCAAATGCCCGGAACTGGCAAACTTGCTGACAGAGTATTTCGAGGCGTATAAACGGCAAAAGCTGTCCAACCATCTTGAACCTGAATTCTTAGAAAAGGTTGATGAACTTGCTCTTTCGCGGAAGTTCAACAGACTGCCGACGCGGAATGAAATTATGGATAGCTTGGATAAGAGCGACACCTTCCTGTACTGGCTTGATGCCCTCGGTGTCGAATATTTAGGTTTAATCGAAGCCTTAGTACAAAAGCGCGGTCTTTCGGTTCGGGTCAACATCGCCCGTGCGGAACTTCCGACGATAACGGCCATCAACCGAGACTTCTTTGATGCGTGGCAAGGTCGCAAAGAGAAGAACGGTGAACTTGATGATACCAAGCACAGTGACGCGAGCGGTTACAACTTTACTAATAATGAATTGCCCATCCACCTTGCGAAAGAACTGGACATCATCTCGGCGATGATAGACAAGGCGGCTACGGAGCTTGCGCTAAGGCATTGCAAACGCTTCTTGATTGTGAGCGACCACGGCACATCGCGGCTTGCTGTCCTGCGGCGCAAAGAGGAAAAATACGACACCGATACCACAGGCGAGCATTCGGGGCGTTGCTGTAAGCTGTTTCAGCCCTATGACCTCCCGTTCGCCGCAGAGGAGAACGGATACCTCGTACTTGCCGATTACGGACGCTTCAAGGGCAGCCGTGCAGCGAATGTCGAGGTTCACGGCGGGGCGTCGTTAGAAGAGGTCGTCGTTCCCGTTATTGAACTGTCTCTGAAAGACGGAAGCGTAACGGTTAAGCTGGTCGACGAGACCGTGACCGTAGACTTCCGAACCGGCACGGAGATTAAGCTATTCTTTAACTCGCCGGTGCGAGATGTTTCCGTTGTCCTGAATGGGAAGCCCTACTCGGCTTCGCAGATAGACGCTAACCACTACGCCGTGAAGTTGCCCGACACAAAACGGGCAGGCGACTATTCGGCGGACGTTTACGCGGGTGACAACCTGATTGGCAAGATTATGATTAAGGCGCAAGGCAAGAGCGGCAAAGTCAATGACGCTTTTGATGACTTGTTTTAGGAGGTGCGATTGATGATTGAGAAACTCAGAAGTTGCTTTGACGAGATGGTCGTGTATAAAGACCTCAAGAAGAGCAACTTCTTCTCCGCTCTGAGCCTGCCTTCCTTTATGCGTGACTGGCTCTTAAAAAAGTTCGAGGACGAGAACGGTCACTTCGACTCCGACGAATTGGTTCGCTTTGTGCGTAAATACTTACCGCGCAAGGACGACTGGAATTCCATAAAGGATCGGGTTGTAATTGAACGCGAGAGGGTGAAGTTCCTTGCCAAGGTGTCGGTTGATATCGACATTAGGACGAGCGAGGTGTCGTTTGCATTGCCAGACTTCGGATTGTCGAATAAAGATACCATCATCGAGGACTCGGTGTGGCAAAACTGCAAAACCGACTTGCTGCGCGGGCGTGAGACTTGGGGAATGATCGAAATTGGTCACCGTCAGCCTGATGACTGCGATATGGTGCCTTCCAAGAACAAGGCAAAGGGCGCAAACTGGGGAAAAATCAAGCTGACCGCGTTTAAGACTTTTTGCCCATACACAATTGATATCGACTACTACAAAGAGGCGCGTCGGGAATTCACTACAGCGGAGTGGCTCGATGTCTTGCTTGGCGCAGTGGACTACAATGCGAGCGGCTATCTTGGCGATGAGGAAAAGAAACTCACGATGCTTACCCGCTTGCTGCCATTTGTTGAAAAGAGGCTGAACCTCATTGAACTTGCCCCGAAAGGAACCGGCAAGTCATATCTGTTCGGCCGCGTCAGCCGCTTCGGGTGGCTTTCGAGCGGCGGCGTTATGAGTCGTGCAAAGATGTTCTATGACCAGAACAAGCGTGTCGAGGGATTGGTGTCCGGCAACGACTTCATCACTTTTGACGAAGTCCAGACCATTTCATTTACCGATGTGGACGAAATGCGCGCCGCATTGAAGGGCTACCTTGAATTGGGAATCTTCACCGTCGGCAACTACGAGGGAAAAGCAGAAGCAGGCGTTATCCTCTGCGGCAACATCAAGAAGGAAACGATGGACGAGGACGGCTTTGGTAATATGTTTGAGGAACTGCCGTCCGTGTTCCACGAATCGGCTTTGATCGAGCGTTTCCACGGCTTCATCAAAGGGTGGAATATTCCCAGAATGAACGACGACCTCAAGATTGCGGGTTGGGCGTTAAACTCGGAATACTTCTGCTCGATTATGCACGAACTGCGCGATGATATTAGTTACCGCGCCATTGTGGATGAACTCATCGAAGCCCCCGAAGCGGCGGACACCCGTGACACTGAGGCGGTCAAACGTATTGCCACGGCTTACCTGAAACTGCTGTTCCCGCAGGTTCGAAGCGCAAATGACATAACCGCCCGCGAGTTCAAGCGTTATTGCCTCGATAGGGCGCGAAAAATGAGGGATACGATTAAGTACCAGTTGGGAATGCTTGATGTGGAGTATCGCGGGAAAGACATCCCTGCGTTCAGCGTCAGACCTGACTCTGAAGAAGTTGGGTAATTCTGTGGAGAAAAAAAACTGCTATATCTGCGGAAAAGAAGCCCTAAGCAAAAACGAAATTGGGCTGACCAAGAAACTGCTCGACAAGGATTCAAAGCGGTTCTATTGCCTTGATTGCCTTGCCGAGTATTTGGAAGTCGATACTGAGTTCCTGCTCGCTAAGGTCGAGGAGCTCAAAGAGCAAGGCTGCAAACTATTCTGAGGAGGTGAGACCGTGATTTACGTTGACAACGCCTCGACAACGAAAATATCCGACAGCGTCTTTGAGAAGATGCTTCCGTTTCTGCGCGAGCAATACGGCAACGCCTCCAGCCAGTATTCGCTTGGGGCAAAAGCCAAACGCGCCGTTGAACTTGCTCGGAAACAAGTCGCGGTTGCCATTGGCGCAGAGTCGTCAGAAATCACCTTCACCTCCGGCGGTTCGGAAGCGAACAGTTGGGTGATTAGATGTGTCGCGGAAACTTACCGCAATGAGCCAATGCACATTATTACCTCTGCAATCGAACACCATTCTGTCCTGAATGCTTGCCATTCACTTGAACAGAGGGGTGTCAAGGTTACATATCTGCCTGTTGATGCATCGGGGCAAGTTTCGACCGGGAATGTTAAGGCGGCAACCAAGTCCCACACCAGACTGGTGTCAATTATGCTTGCCAATAACGAAATCGGCACGGTTCAGCCGATTGCGGAGATAGGGCGATTATTGAAAGGCGAAGGCATCCTGTTCCATACCGATGCCGTGCAAGCCATCGGGCATATCCCTGTCGACGTAAACGACCTGCAAGTTGACTTCTTGACTGCCTCCGCACACAAGTTCAACGGGGCGAAAGGCACGGGGATTTTATATAAACGGTCTGCCTTAGAATTATTGCCGTTGGTGTTCGGCGGCGAACAAGAACACGGTCTTCGCGCCGGAACGGAGAATGTCGCCGGAATCGTGGCGGCGGGTTACGCCATTGAGGAAAGTGTCAACGAAATGGCTGATACGGCAAAGCGACTAAAGGCAATGGTCGAAGATACCGTGAATGGCATTAAAGAAAAAATACCCTCCGTGAGGGTTAATGGGGACAGCGAGTGCCGTCTGCCCGGCACGGTCAATCTTCGTTTTGACGGCGTTTCGGGCGAATCCCTTATGCATCTGCTTGACCTGAAAGGTGTTTGCTTGTCTACGAGTTCGGCTTGTACTTCGGGTAAAGACGAGCCGTCGCACGTGCTTCTTGCTTTGGGGCTTACCGAACAGCAAGCAAAGTCGGCGATTCGCATATCTTACGGTAAATACAACTGTGCAGATGAAGTCGGTAAGGTAGTTACGGCTGTGTGTGATGCTTACGAAAAGATAGTTGAAAACCGCTAATGGGGCCAATGAGAACATAGCTGCGTTTTCATGCAGTATAACTTCCGTTTTTGATTGACACCGGAAGTTATACCGAAACCAATGTTTTAACTTGGCATTCGTTATGACAGAAAGGTTAAAAAGACCATATGTATAAGATCGATGAATAGAATCAGCCGGAATGATAATGGAAAAACTTCCGCTTTCAATGAGAACCGGAAGTTTTCTCAGGGTTTTTCTGAGAAGAAAGGTAAATTTACCCCCTTTTTAAGGCAAATCAATCCATTACTCCAGTGCCGTTTATAAAAACGGAAGTTATACTGCGTGAAAACGCAGCTATGTTCTCATTGGCCCCTGAAGGACAAAAATTACAAATGGCCCCTGGTTGCAAGAATGTTGGGGTTACCCCTATATGGAAACAATTCCCGGTTGTGACAAGCCAAAGCAAGCAGGTAGTCAATTTGTGTATTCCGATGAAGTCGGCGCGCAAATCCGAAGGAAAGTGGCACCGGATTCAGCCGATTGAGCAAGTTAATTAATTTGCCAAGAGAGGCAATAACTAATCGCTCACCTTGAGAATATCTAAAAAACAATCATGACATTTATCGTTTTTATAATTGCTGTAGCATACTTTTAGAAAGCTTATCCCAAGAATTGTGGGCAATTTGCAGGGGAATTTTTATTCTAAGATCGTTAAGCACTTTGAGATGACAATTGCGAAGACGCTTTCCACTTCCGCATGGACAATCCCAGTGCCCTTTTAAGCGCGGCTTACTTAAATAGCCAAGATATTTGAGAATGGCAATTGGGTCTTCGGTAGCAAGCAACTTACTGTAATAATCACGAATGCCATTAGCACCATGTCCATGCTGACCGAAAGGCCACGGCTGACCGGTCTGCACAAGTGCTTGACTTAGAAAAAAGTTGTGAAGGGGACCTTTGAGGAAATCAATGAAATTTGTCCCTGGTGGATATGCCTCCCATCGCTCATCGGGTAAAAACAGACACGCATCGCCACAGGAATTCATATGATAATCGGCAACGCGAGGAATGCGGTCTCCAATTTCTCGGACAATAGGTATTGACTCCGGGTAGTCAGGTAATAACTTGATCTCTACTGAGTAGCGATCAAGGACTTTACCCTCGTGCAAAATTGGGAATGTCCCCCTGAGAAGGACAAGATCCTTCTCGACGTAAAAATGAAGGTTCGGGTAGACTGCTGCTACGTCAGCTTTTAAGCTTTCAAACAGGCCAGGGTCTTTCTTGAACCAGATGTTTTTCATGAATCCCGGATGGCCACTTGAAAATCCCCCGTCTGTGGCCGGGTCAAAATCCCCCAGCGACAGAGCTTTAATTTCTACTTCATTTTTTGACTATAGACAATCATATTTGTTTTTCATCCCTTATTTTCTTTTCTTTGAGAGAGTCGGCTGGCAGCTTCCTTGAGCCGATAGCTTTTGCCCTCAAACTTCAGCAGATGACCATGATGGAGCAGTCGATCGAGGATTGCCGAAGAGGCGGCGTTGTCTTTAAGAAGCAGGCCCCAGTCTTCGATCGGCCTGTTCGAGGTCAGGAGGGTGCTTTTTCTTGATGAATAGCGTTGGACAATGACATCCAGCAAATAATCGGCGGCATCATCCGGCATCTTTTTTCGGAGGAACAAATCATCTATGATCAAAAGATCAGCGTCAGAGAGCATTTTATACAGTCGTTTTTTATTACCGGTCTGGTTTGCCTCGAAGATGTCTTCAAAGAATAAATGCGCTTCCCTGTAGACGACCTTATGGAAAGATTGAATCGCCGCATGGGCAATGGTTTTAGCTATGTGACTTTTACCAGTGCCAGGAGAGCCTACCAGCAGAGCATCTTCACCGTTTTGGACGAACTTTGTGGTTACCAGTTCGTATATTTCCTTTTTGGGCAGTTTTGGGTTAAAGCTCCAGTCAAAGTCGCTCAATGTTTTGAGTTCTTTGAGACTCGATGCCTTAAAATGCCGCTGTCTAAGACGGGAGAAACGGTAATCCAGTTCGTCCTGCAACAACCAGGCACAGGCCTCTAAAAATGGGGCGTTACCCTGGTTGGCCTGTAGGGCTCGGCTTTCCAGGGTGGCCAGCATTCCATGGAGCCGTAGTGCTTTTAACTGTTTTTCAATTTCAACTGTTGACGTGGTCATGACAAAATCCTCCTTGTTGTTTTTCAATATACCCCAAAGGGCATAATCGTTTTTCAGATCAATCCTTGTTTTCTCAACCACTTGATCTGGGTAAGGGACAAATCTCCAGGGTCATTGATATGTTCCCCAATACGACATGGCGGCAGTCCCGGGCGATTAAAAGGTTGGTTCCAGTCAAAAGCGTTAACGGCAAATCCACTCTGCGCAAGTAGAGCAGCAGCTTCTTTCGTTCCCTGCCTACCGGTTTCATCCCGGTCCAGCAGCAGCGTTATTCTCGGAATGGGTGCGTGGGCATTGAGGAATCTTAATCGGTCAATCTGCTCTGCGGTGATATGCGCGTCCATTAACGCCGCAACATTCAAGCAGCCAGCATCGACAAGCGCCGCAACATCAAAGAATCCCTCCACCAGAATCAGTCCCATCTCTTTCATCTGTTCCGTAGCCGCAGGATCCATCAACAGGTTGTCCTGATTGTATATCTCCAGATTCTGGTGAAAAGGGAACCCCCAATACTTGCCATCGGCGGCTTCCTGTTGATCTGTCAAAGCACGACCAATGTGGCTAAGGATTACAGGCTTCAAGGTCGATTCTCCTTCCTCTAGTCCACGCACCTGGAATACTATCCGGCCATTGAGAGGTGATTGCGCCTTGTCTGGTGGTCGCATTGGCAGAAAACCGCAGCCCAGGTATTGACAGCTTTCCTTCGAGACTCCCCCCTGCTTTACCTGCTCAGGTCTCAAAAAAGGGCGTAAATCAATGTTGATCGGCTTGTTTTCCAGCTTGGATTTTATAGGCACTATCGGCTTTTGTTTTGTGATTACAATATCCTGATGTTTATCGTCCATTGCTGCATGTTGATCAAAGAACTGTCCATAGTCCGTTGCCGGCCGGATCAATTCATGGTCCTGACAGACCACTCCAGCAGCCGCTTCCTTCTTTTGATCTGCTTTCATTTTCTTGATATCGACGAGTCGGCAAAATGCCTTGTAACTTCGCAATCCCATATCAATGGCTTCTTGTGCCGTCTGCTCAATATGACACGCTTCATATCGACGAGCCAGGTTCACGATCCCCTGCATCCGCCGCTGACCAACCCGACCTTGCTCTTCAAACAAAAGCTCGCATAATCTCCTGGTATTGGGACCGACACCCTCGGCCTTGCTGAGGAGATAATCGGTTTGCCGGGACGGATTAAAAATACGATCCTCCGGGTCCATTTTCACCTCGCCGGCGCGAAGACTCTTCGGGTGGGTGCGGATTTTCTCCATGATCCGGGGATTGATGATCTCAATCTTATCGTCATAAATCCGCACAATCACATCCTGGTGCAGTGGCGCCGGCAGGGCCGCGTAATAGGATCGCCCCACCTGAATGGTTCCATCATCAGAAACCTTGCGTGTTTCCTGGCGAAAGTACTGAAACCCGGTCAGGGGCAATGGGAGCAAAAAGGGTTTTTCTTCCTGGAACATCTCCTCTACCTGACGCTTCATCCGTCCATGTATCCGCTTTGCGGCCCAGTTCTCTTCCCAATGCATTAGCCATTTGTTCTGCTCATCAATCGAATCAAATACTCGTCCCTTCAATGCTGTGTTCTGGGTATGCTGAATGGCATTCTCGACGGTCCCCTTACGGTCAGGATCTCCCACCCGTGCCGGATCTGCCGTCACTCCATATTTGGTCAACACCGCCATATAGAGAGGATTTAAATCCGGCTCATATATGTCCGGCTTAATGATCCCCTCCTTAAGATTGTCCAGAACCACATATTGAGGACAACCACAAAAATAGCGGAATGCTTCCTCATGGAGCCTTGCCCAAGTCTCCTGGCTCGACTTCCAGGTTACCTTGCGAAATGAGCGACCAGAGTACTTCAACGTCATGACAAATAATCGAGGACGTTGATACTTCCCTTTATCTCCCAACGTCTTGGCACCCTGTCCATAATCTACCTGCGCCTCCTCCCCAGGTAAAAATTCCAGCCGGTCGTATTGCTCAGGGTCTTTTCGCTTCAAACCCCGCACAAAACGTTTTACGCTGTTATACTTGTGGGTAAAGCTGACTTGCTCCACCAAATCCTGATAAATAGCCGTCGCATTGCGGCCCAGCCTTACCTGCTGCTCTATCCATGCCCGGTGGGGCTCACACGCAGATCTGGCGTGAAAAGGAATCTTGGCCTCCTTCCCAAAATTAGCCGGTGGCCGGGGTGGGGGATTTTGAACATCTCCATCGTTCAAGCCGGTGGCCACCATCGCTTCCGGAAAATACCCTGAACAAGCTCCTTCCGATGAAGATGCCATATTGAACTGGCAACTGTACTTGCGGATTGTTTTTCGATCTATCTTGGTTTTACGGCTGATCTCATGCTGACTTATCTCGTTTTTGAGCAAGATCGTCAGCGCTGCTTTCTTCGCAGGATTCAAAACGTTCATCCTTTCTTCCTCCCATGACCATGCAAAATGGCTCATGGGCGATGTCACGCTCTGTCACTGCTAAGCAAAAAATATTCGACTATTGATCACTTTCTCGGTGATCGAATGGGGGATTTTCAAGTGGCCACAAGTGGGGGATTTTGGGTGGCCGCCGGGGTGAATCAGCAGACCACGGCTTTGTTGGCTTTATAACTGTGGCAGCGGCTTGCCTAAGACTCACGACCCTGTCTTCTTCATTATCCTCGCTTGGTCCTAATACACTTTCCCAACCCAATTTATCGATATTGTTTAAAGTTATGTACGCTACCGATGATAATTCTGAGCGAACCGCATCATTCAATAATTCAGACAGATCGTTCCCGGTTGGATTGGCCGGGTCGTCGATTGTAATATCGTCTACATTATCCCGAAATTCTGTCCAGACATGATCAAGCTGTTGGCTTAAACTTGATGACTTCTTGCCCCTAAGAAGTTCTATAATTACCAGTTCGAGGGGAAAATGCTTTATATTTACGCCATTTCTAACCCTCCAAAGCTTTAGAAGACGAATCGCATCCCTAACGCCGCTATCTTTGACATGGTTGATGTGAACATCCAGGTTTGTTTTCAACCTT
>Ga0247841_10005919_pt1 | contig 19359 bp, 14 predicted proteins | sample LaCruzMarch2015__2_FD_192410 | JGI IMG/M metagenome (GOLD analysis project Ga0247841, IMG submission 192410) | Freshwater microbial communities from meromictic Lake La Cruz, Castile-La Mancha, Spain - LaCruzMarch2015_18m | ecosystem: Environmental > Aquatic > Freshwater > Lake | place: Spain... | reverse complement strand
TCCCACTTGGGACCGCCCACGGCGCCGAGTAAAACCGCATCGCTACCTAAGGCCAACTCTAGGCTCTCGGCAGGAAAAGGCGTTCCAAGGGCATCATAGGCCGCTCCACCGATAAGGCCGTGGTCCAGATTGAAGTTTGCCTCTGAAGATTCGGAAATCACGCCAAGAACCTTCAGCGCCTCCTGGACAACCTCGACCCCGATACCGTCGCCGGGAAACACTGCAATATGGTAATTTTTTTTCATCCCACCGCCCTCTTCTTCACCAGGTAGGGTAACAATCCGCCCGCCGCGACCAATTCCTGCATGAACGGGGGAATCGGTTCGATTTTGATCGGTCCGGCCTCTTTCCCCGAGATAGTGATTATTCCTGCATCTCCGTCTACCTCGATCTCGTCGCTTTCCTGGACGAGATCATGCAACATTTTCGATTCAAAAATGGGCAGGCCCATGTTGAAGGCACTCCGGTAAAAGATCCGGGCATATCCCTTTGCGATCACACAGGCAATGCCCGCCGCCTTGATGGCAATCGGGGCGTGTTCCCGGGAGGAACCGCAACCGAAGTTCTCTCCCGCCACGATTATGTCCCCGGGCCGCATTTTCTTCATAAAATCCGGGTCGGCATCCTCCATGCAGTGGGCCGCCAGAAACGCCGGATCGGAGCTGTTGATATAGCGGGCCGGGATGATCAGATCGGTATTGACATGGTCTCCGAATTTCCATACTTTCCCTTTGAATTTCATATCTTGTGCACCCCCTTGAGTTCGTCGGGGCCGGCTATCCGTCCCAAAACGGCGGTCGCCGCAGCAATCGCAGGATTGGCGAGATAGACCTCGCTGCCCGGATGTCCCATCCTACCAATAAAATTTCGGTTCGTTGTGGCAACCGCCCGCTCGCCGTCAGCCAGAATCCCCATGTGGCCGCCAAGACAGGGCCCACACGTCGGCGGACTGATGATGGCCTTGGCGTCAAGGAAAATGTCAAAGAGACCTTCGGACATGGCCGTCCGGTAGACCTCCGGCGTCGTCGGAATTATAATCAGCCGCACATAAGGCGCCACCTGCTTACCTTTCAAAAGCTGGGCGGCCAGGCGCAAATCCTCGATCCGGCCGTTGGTGCATGAGCCGATGAAGACCTGATCGATCTTGATGGAACCAACCTTGCTGAGTCCCCGAACATTCGACGGCAGGGGGGGGAAGGCCACCTGGGGCTCGATCTTGCTGACATCAACCTCCAGGACGGAGGCGTAATTTGCATCGGGATCGGATTCATGGAAGGTATACTCCCGTTCCGCCCGGTATTGAACATACTCCCTCGTTATCTCGTCGGGAACGAAGATGCCGCTCTTGGCCCCCGCCTCGATGACCATATTGGCCATGGTGAAGCGGTCGGCCATCGTCAGCTCTCCGAGCGTTTCGCCGGCAAACTCCATCGCCCGGTAATTGGCCCCATCCACGCCTATCTGCCCGATCACATAGAGGATGAGGTCCTTTCCCGACACCCACTTGTTGAGCTTGCCGTGGAAGACAATCTTCATGGTCTCGGGAACCTTGAACCAGAGCTCCCCGGTCAGCATGGCCGCCGCAAAATCCGTGCTGCCCACACCGGTGGCAAAGGCACCCAGGGCCCCATAGGTGCAGGTATGGCTGTCGGCCCCGATGATCAGGTCGCCGGGAAGGGCGATACCCTGCTCGGGAAGGAGGACATGGCAGACGCCGGCGTCGCCCCCCTCGTAATAGTGGCTGATTTTGTGCTCTTTGGCAAAGTCCCGCATGATCCTGACCTGCTGTGCCGACTGGATATCCTTGTTCGGTGTGAAGTGATCGGCAACCAGGACGACCTTGTTGCGGTCGAAGATCTTATGGCCCCCAGCCTTCTTGAATTCCCCGATGGCGATTGGGGCCGTTACGTCGTGCCCCAGGGCAATATCCACCCTGGCATTGATCAGCATTCCCGGATGGACCTCCTTAAGGCCCCCATGTTCGGCAAGGATCTTCTCGGTAATGGTCATCCCCATTTAATGATTCTCCTTTTTATTTGACTATAAATAGCTAACGCATTGGCTTGACGGGCTTTAATTGAAAATTCCCCTCATCCTCACCCGCTCCCTGTATTTCTACAATATTCTTCTTGTCGATTCAATGAATAAATCGTAAAATCCCGTCAATTACTTGACAGGGATGGTTTGTTTACGCCGGCCCAGGTATTTGCTGGGAAATATTATTTCTTGATATGGCCCGTTGAGGCTGCTATAGGGCGCAAGCTCGACAGTTAATGGGCGATAGGAAACAGGCAATAGTTATGGAAATGGGAATTATCGGCCTTCCCCAGAGCGGGAAGAGCTCTCTTTTTGAAATTATGACCGGGATCAGGAGCCGGGACGTGTATGGGGAAACCTCTGTACGCGGCCAGGCGTCCGTCCCTGATGAACGTTTTGACCGCCTGGTGGCGATATTTCATCCCGCCAAAGTTTCTCCCGCCAAGGCGCCTTTCGTGGATGTCCATGCCGAAGGAGAGAAGGCATGGGAAACGGTTCGCCAGACCCTTTCCGGGGCCGACGGTCTCCTTCATGTGGTGGACGGGTTTTCCGCCGCCGACCTGCCGGAAATGATTGAGCGGTGGCGCCGCCTTGAGGATGAACTGATCCTGTCCGACCTCATGGTGGTGGAAAACCGCCGGGAGCGCCTCCAGAAAGTGCCCCAAAAGGTTCTGAAGCCTGCGGAGCTTCTTCAAGTGGAGTTGATGCCCCGCCTCCAGACCCAGCTTGAACAGGGCAAGCCCCTACGAGATCTTCCTCTGACCGTCGAAGAACGCCACACTTTGCGGAGCTTTTCTTTCTGGTCCCTGCGACCGGAGCTGGTGGTCCTCAATGTTACGGAGGAACGTCTCGGAGTAGCGTCGGCATTTCAAAAAGAGACCGGCCTGACAGATCACGTGATCGGTATCTGTGGTGAGCTGGAAGCGGAAATGGCAGGACTTTCACCGGAAGAGCAGCGTGAATTCCTGGATTCCCTAAATATGGCTGAGCCGGCCTTTGTGCGGATTATCCAGGCCGCCTTTCGTCTGCTGGGAAGGATCACCTATTTCACCGTGGGGGAGGACGAGGTAAAGGCATGGGTCATTCCGGCGGGGGCAAAGGCGCCGCGGGCCGCCGCCGCCATTCACAAGGATTTTGAAAGAGGATTCATCAAGGCGGAGGTAATCGGCTACGAAGAATTCATCTCCTGCGGCGGAACCCTGGCCGCTGCCAAGGCCGCCGGAAAATTGCGTTTAGAGGGAAAGGAGTATGTCGTTCAGGATGGCGATATAATCTCCTTCCGCTTCAACGTCTGATGAAAAAGATAGGCGGCGCGATGAAAATGGAAAACAAACTGATCCCCATCCTGAGAGAAGGAATTCATATCATCAAAATGGTCCTCTTCAAAGTTACGAGAAACGGATTGGCCGAACGCCATCCCCATCAGGAACGAGCATTTATCAGCCAACTGACCGGCGCCATGGTCAATGAGCTGTTCTGTACACCGAATCATGAAGAGCCTTTTTTATCTTATGCAATCAACAACCAGTCCCTGATTGAAGAGGAAATGAAGAGGATTGCCGATGACTACCCCGAACTAAGAATCCCCCTTACGGACGCCCTGCGTGTCCAGTTTCTCTGCGACAGCCAGGAAGGCATAGAAAATCCCGTCATGCTCACCCAGGCAAGAGATCTTGGCATTCTGATCACGGAACGAGACATCCCCCTACCCGATCACTTCATGACCCTGGCCCGCTCACTGGGCGAAGGATCACAGATGGTAAAATCTATAAGTCACAAAAAAGTGATGGCAAGTTAAGCTTCACAGGTTCATCATCCATCCGTGTTTTCTTCAGCGCACCAAAATATCCATTGACAGGCAAAATCGGACCCGCTATGCATCGACCAACCGAAAGTAATGTCTTGAAAATTTTACATAATCATATAGGATAACACGCCATGCTGAACTCCTGCCACGGAGAGATTCGGGACCTTCCCATCCTCTTTGCTCACACGGGGACCAAAGGCGACGGAGGAAATCGAGTGTATGCCGTGGCCGTCATAGTTCTTCAACCCGGTAGTCCCGGAAAAACATTTTCCTCCCTGGTCCGGTATCGTTTCTTTACGGCAAGAGACAGGTATCATTCCCATCTGTCCCGGCAGGAACTTGAGACGGCGCCGGAGGCGAGTGCGGTTATCCGCGATCTCCATGATTTTTTGGGGGACGCCCCTTTTGTGCTGGCATGGCCGCAAGGAGACAATCTCCCGGATCTCAAGAAACTATGCGGGACGAAGCGGATCGTTGATATCGGCTTTGCCCTTGAGTTCTTTCTTCCCGCCCTTGATTCTTTTTCTCCGAAGTTCTTATGGGAGCACCTTAACCGCCAGCCGCGGCAACGGATATCCTTCACAGCAGTAGAAGCGGCAAAGCTGGCTGTTGATCTGATTCGCCATATCTGCAGTTATCAGCTCAACGATAAAGAGCTACCCAGGGCGGCCGCCCTGCGTTATTACCTGGCAAAGAGCGACACCTTATTCGGGAATGTTTTTCTGCATTTAATCCAGCGACTCTCCGACTATTTCGGCGACCTTTTCAGCATCCCCCGGAACGACGACACGGCAAACTGGCTCGGCTTTCTGAAGGAATCAAAAACAAAAAAAGGGCGCGCCATCGCTGCGACTACTCCCCACCACCGGATCAACATTGACTCTCTTGATGACATTTATAAAGGGATAGCCAGGGAAGTTCGTGATTTTGTCTATCGGCCCAGCCAGGTGGCATACGCCCGTCATGTTGCCGAAGCCCTGAACGACGACGCCGTCCTGACTATCGAGGCCGGGACAGGTACGGGCAAAACCCAGGGATATTTACTGCCCATATTCGCGTTTCTGGATCGCAATCCCGAAACCCGGGCGGTCATTTCCACATATACTAAAAGCCTTCAGAACCAAATCCTTGCGCGAGAGGTGGCTTTCCTGAAAAGGACGATCAAATCTTACGGGAAAATTACGGTAACCCTCCTGAAAGGAAAGTCAAATTATCTCTGCGCCTGGAAGCTGGACCATGTCTATGATGATTCATGGCGAGGCGCGGAGCTCCTCGCCTGGTTATACTGTGTCAATCTTGTCTACCATTTTCGGGAGACCGATGGCGACCGGATTGGCGAACGAGTCCGTAAGGCCCTCGACCGCGGTCAGTTTCTAACCGATCTTCATCGCGAAGTCTCCGCCCAGAGCGGCTGCGATGCGTCCCACGTGCAATGTCCCGCCCAGATTGTTACTTCAGAGGCCCGGGCGGCCCGGCTGGTGATTACCAATCATCACAAGCTGGCCCTCTTGGGGTATGATCCTGCCTTCAGTAAACTGTTTAAGATTTTTATCATCGATGAGGCAAACCATTTTGAGCAAGCGTGTCGCAACGCCTACGGTCTTGAGATCAACTCCCGTGATATCGCCGGTACAGTGGACCATCTACGCAAGGCGCTAAACAAGCTCAAAGAACGGTCGGCGGGCGAAAATGCGCACGATGTGGAGGGGGCGCTGAAGGCCATTGAAGAACTCATGGACGAAATATCACAATTAGGCCGTGCATTGAGGATGATAAAAGCAAATAACGGAGCCAGCCAAGGGGTTCAATGTCTGCCCCCCAGTGATGCCGCTTACCAGGATGGACATATCGAAACCCATCTTCAGGCCCTAAAGGAGATAATTCTGCGCATTACGGAGCATCTGGAGTGGCTCAAGAATGATGACAACTGCCGGCTTTTAAAAATACAGAGTCGCAGCCGGGAGAGAATGAAGAATGCCCGGAATGTCCTCAATGATCAGGCCAACAGTCTCAAGGAAATGGTAACAATGGTGGCGGCGTCCAACCGCACCGCCGCCTTTGAGCTTTTTGTCAAGCACTGGTCTCTCGATTCCACCCCTGTGGATGTATCCGAGCACATCAGGCAAAACTTCTACGGCGATACAAAAGGGCTTATTTACACGGCGGCCACTATCTGCAATGCTGGCAGTTTTGATTCTTTCCGCCGCATTGTGGGACTGGACCGCCCCTTTTGTCTGGATGAAGAACATGCCGTCTTCCGGGCTTTCCGCTTTGCCGAGATATCTTCTCCCTTTCCTCCGGAGGTTATGGAGATTATTGTCCATCCTGATGCCGTCAACGGCAGATACAGCAATAAACAGCTCTGGCTAGCTGCGACGGCCAAGATATTGCCGGAATTGATTCAACGAAACCGGGGGCGGACGCTGGTTCTCTTTTCCAGCTATGGCGACCTCGAAGCGGTTACGGAACTTCTTGGCGATGAGATCGAGGCCATAGGATTCCCTCTCCTTGTGCAACGAAGGGGCGCCTCGACAGCCGACCTTTGTGACGAGTTTCGCGAGGTGACAGAGAGTGTTCTCTTTGGGGTTGATACCTTCTGGTACGGCGTGGATTTCAAGGGCGACACCCTGACCCAGGTTATCATTACCCGGATCCCCTATGCCAGTCCCTCCGAACCTCTGCAAATAGCCCGCAAGCGGATCATGACTCCGGCGGAATATAATCACCGGTACCGCTATGACGCCACTATCAAGATGAAACAGGGCATCGGTCGCCTGATCCGTGGCGAAACTGACCGCGGCCGCGTGGTCATTCTGGATTCACGCTGGCGGCGCAAATGACCGTCGCCGGCTGCCCGGGTGCATATCCGATGGGGAGACTATCGAAGAGGCAATCCATAATGGCAGGGACGCTTTTCTTGCATGGATTTCCGCGCAAGCGGATATGGGAAGAGAAATCCCAAGACCATCGTACCGGGTGCCAGAAGCTGAACCGTCTATGTCCGGAAAATTTGTACAGCGCGTGCCTAAAAGCCTTCATGCCAAACTTTCTGTTCTCGCCAAGCGGGAGGGCGTTAGCCTCAATACACTGGTGCTTACCTTCATTGCCGAAGGCTTAGGAATGCGAGAAGAGAAACACCATGCTCCGTAGCTTACTATTTTGAAAAGCTTTTCTTTGACATTTTCTTGATGTTGCTTTACGCATATCCCTCGGAAGTGGCAAGATGCAGTGGATGTATGTTTTAACTGTTGATCAATATTCTCCAAGGGGTGAAAGACAAAGGCACCATTCATAAGAGAGATAGCAGAAATGAACCTGCGCATTGCAAAGATGGAAAAATCAGAAACCAAACGCGGAGATTTCTGAGCATGTCACACTGCAAAACCATATGTTTGTTTCTACTTGTTCTGATGATTGCTTTGCCCATGACGACAGAGGCGGCGAGAAAAGCAGCAGGCAAAAAGGATGAGAAATGCCTCGACAGGATCAGGATATCACGTCATGATAATCCTTGGCGGGACATGACTGTAAGTACTTGGCAGGAGGAAGCGAGCCAAAATATCGCAGCCGTGGAGACTAACAAAGGGACATATGAGGTGTTTCCACATCTTGCAGCCTATCGAATCAACTCCGAGATGCTGCTGGGAAAAGACAAGGTTAATAAAAGAGTAGTCATCAACAACCGGTATTTTTCCACCCTGGAAAAAGCGGACGCAACAAGGCTTCCGCCAGGTACTGTAAAATTTGTCGGCAAATATCTGGATACCTCATTCCTGTTGCTCTCACCAAAGCAGATCGTAAGATTCCTCCTGGATGCCCAGATCATTACGACATACTGGCATCTGGAAGCGGAACTTTGTCTGACCGAAGAAAAAGACGGAAAGGACGCATATGTGGCTGCCTTTACGGGTGTCCATCGCTATTGCACAAACCAATGCAAGACAGACAGTCTGGGATTTACCGTTACGATTGACCGCAGTACAGGCAACATATCTGTTACAGGAAATTAACTTTTTTTGATGTAACTTATCGGCAATTCATTCCGATGTCATGACCACTCAGTGAAGAAGGGGGTAATGCCGAAATGAACGAGACCAACAAACCACCCCTATTTTTTTCGCTGGAATTCCACACATCTTTTTTCCCAGCACTGCTCTGGCGTCTTTTACATCCTAAAAAAAGAAAACACGAATCCATCTTTGCCGGTCATATAGCGTTGGAATATCCAGTTTTAGCAGTAATTTCTATTGTTGCCGGTGTATATGGAACAACAACGGCCCTTGACTCCGGATCGATCATTGGATGGGTATGTGGAATCCTGGGATTTGGAGGATTCATATATTTTCTATACAGCAGTATCCGTTCTCGCAAGCAGATTCGTCCATCCTTCGAATATTTTCGAGTGATTATTTTTTTCTTTTTTGTGATTCTTGGCATTACCATAGGCCTGAAAATCGGAACAGTGTATCATTTGAGTTATGGATTCAGGATCATTCTGGTGCTGGCAGGATTGGTTCTAGGTTATGTTTCAGGAATAAGGGGCGGCCTCTGGGTCCAGTATCTCGGCTGGATAGCTTCGTTATTGGATATCCTCGGGATCATGGCAATTGCCGGGATGGTCTTTTTTGATATCCTTCTATCTACAGTATCAAGATAGAACAATGAACCATGTTGAATTCATCAAAGTAGTGGAGACCCCAGAGGAATGGTCTCAATTATGGAGGCGCGCCTTTGATAAACCGGCGCCGGATATGGATGATGTCCGTTTCCGGTGCGGAACTTTTTTTTAGCATCGTTTTTCCTTTCTCCTGTCTTGTCCTCGCTGTTGGCGCATATGCGGAATTGAAATACAGAGGTTATCATCCTTCAAGAGATTGGAGATTTTACGTAACCGCGGCAGTAATTGTTTTTCCTTTGCTGGGGCCTTTCATTGCATTGGGGTTGCTATACAGTTTCCAGAAAAGCGGATAGGCAAAGAGCTCATTAGTGTATTTAGTTGTCATGATGATAAATAAAAGGGGGCGGGTGAAGATGAAAACTGCAACGCATTTTATAAGGATAATGTTTCTGTTTATTTTTTGCATGTGTTCTTATTCCTGCATAGGCCCGGTACCGGTCGATGTGATAATGATAGACAATGAATTGTTTTTTGTGCTGGAGGAAGAGTATGAGATCAGCTCACTGAGTGTAATCGCTTCTATTGCCAGAAAGAAGATGGGAACAGATGAGTATATGTGGTTTATTGGCCACGACCTGACAACCAAGGTGGAAAAACGGAAATATCCTAAGCTGAAACAGATAAAATATGGGCAGAAATTTGAAGAGTTTCCTGTGGTGGAAGGACCCGTTCAATTGCAGAGGAATGTAGAATATTCAGTGCTGATCAAGATGGGGAGCAAATTTGCAGGAGAAACATTTATCATCACAAATGACAACAAAGCGATTATGCCTAAGCCTAGGTTTGAACGCCAGAAGGGCCGCATTTATTCAGTTTCGGTAGATAAGGATGGTAACAAAACACTTATCCTTGAGCCTGTTCTGCCGCAGAAGTAAAAGAACCGGGGCACAGCGTTTTCACGGATACGCTGCTGGAAGGACTCGGCGGCAAGGCGGCCGGTAAAGGAGAGGTGGTGACCGTAAGAAAACTGATGGGCTACGTGGAAGAGAATTTGCCGGAGATCACAAAAAAGTATAAACAGGAAGCTAAATATCCCGTGGTAGATTCACGGGGGATGGATTTCCCGCTGGTTATAGGCAAGTAAACTACAGATGGAGTTGAAACTATGAATCGCCACAGGTGCATGGCAATCGGAATGATCCTCTTGTCGCTTCTTTCAGTCTGTCCTTCGGTATGGGCCGAAACGCGCACCCTCACCGCCGAAGGCGAATACGTCATGGGCGAAGGGGAGACCATGGAGGTAGCGGGGGAAAAGGCCCGGAAAAACGCAATCCGTGCGGCCGCCGAGGAGGCCGGTGCTTTTGTCAAGAGTTACTCGAAGGTGCAAAACCTCGTCCTCCAGGAGGACGTAATCGAGGTAGTGGCAAACCACGCCATGAAGGTTAATGTTTTGGACGAACAGACGGAACTGGTGGGGAAAAAGTCCGTCCGGTTCCGGACCCGCATCCGGGCGACGATTTCCTCCGCAGAGGTTGAGGCGAACATCAAGAAGGCTCAGGCGGACCGGACCGTTGTGGATGCCCACAGGAAGCTCCAGGAAGACTATGCCCGCCTCGCCCGGGAAACAGAGGAACTGAAGAAAAAGCTTCAGGATGCGTCGGCAGGCGATCGAAAAGACATCCTCGTGAAAATCGGGACGGAAGAGGTCAGATTCAAGGCCAACGTACTCTACGAAAAGGGCGTCCGACTTTTCACCGAGACCGACGATCTTAACGTTGCGGACGAGGCGCTGACTCAGTCCATAACCCTCAATCCCGGATTTGCCCAAGCCTACGCCCTGCGTGCGCAGGTCCGCGGCGCGAGGGACTGGCAGAAGTTAGATCCTGCGCTGGCCGATATGGAGCGGGCCATTGCCCTGGAACCGAAAAATGCCGAATTCTACATGAAACGGGCGCAGATCCACCGGGGTTGGTACAAGACCGGCTGTGGGCGTGATAACAGGACGACCTGCGACCGCGTTTTTGCCGATATGGATCGGGCCATCGCCTTGGAGCCAGAAAACGCATGGTTTCACTATTATAAGGGCGATCTCCTGGCGGAGCTTGAGCGTTTTGATGAGGCCGTCGCCGAGGTTGACCAGGCCATCCGGATAGATCGTGGAACTTTCACGTCGGGTTACGGGATCGTGGCCGCCTACATGAAACGGGCGCAGATGCAGCGTGAAAAGGGGAAAATCGCGGCGGCACTGATCGATCTGGACAAGGCGGTCCGGCTGGCCGACACACCCCGGTTCTTCACAGCGGAAAACCGCCGGATCATGGAAACCCTCAAGGGAGTATACCAGGGCGAGGGAATGGGTGGACCCGTAGACGAGCAAAGGCGTGTCCGGATCCTGGCGACGTTCGGGATTCCACAGGCCTCGGCCGATAAGGAGTTTCCGGCGCTCCACAAAAAGATTGAAGACAGTATGGTAAAACTCTTGCTGGTGGTTGAAACCTATACGATGCGGGCCGACCTACGCCTGGAGGTGGAACAGTACGCAGCGGCAAGGGAAGACATGAGAATGGCCTGCCGCTGGGACACCTTGACTCCCAGTCCCTTCGACCGAGTTGCCCTGTGTCAATCAAAAAGACTGGAGAAGGATCTGGAACAGAACTATTCCCCTGCTGGTCGCTGGCTGAAGAGGGGCCAACGGATCACGCAGGAATGGCTTTCTGGCGGGGACGCGAAGCGGAAACCGGAGACCATCCGGCAGGCCCTGGATGCCTATGGAAAGGCCATCGCACTTGATCCTCAGTATGCGGAAGCTTGGGAGGCCCGTTGCGATCTGCTTCCCAAAAGCGAAGAGAACCACTGGAATAACAAACGCCTTCTGGATCGGATCATTGCCGACTGCTCGCAGGCGCTGCGTTTGAACGGGAAGCTATTCTTGGCCCGGATGGACCTGGCGGAGGCCTACAGGCACATGGGGAATAAGGATAAATCCCTGGAAGAGTACGGGAGGGTGCTGCAAATGCATCCGGAAGCAGGCGGTGCCAAGCAGTGGAGGATTACTCTGCTGCGCGAACTGGGGCGCCTTCCGGAGGCCATAGAAGAAGTGGATGTCTATCTCCGACAGAATCCGAATGACGATGGCATGCTTCGCGAAAAGGCGGGGTTGTGCGCTGAGGCGGGCCGCCTCCCGGAGGCCCTGCAGGCGTGGGAGGCGTATCTCCGAATCTGGACGGCCCTCGACCAGCGAACCAAGGGCCCCGGCGAAGCGGAAAGTGAGCAAGCGCGCAATGCAAAGGAGAATATCCGGCTGTTGAAGGAAAAAATCCATTGAAGATTTAAGATATAAAGATGGCGAAGTGAAAGATGGTGGTTGGTCAGGATGGAGGGATAGTAGGTGACAGCGTTAACAGGCACTATTCATATTTTCCTTGATCTTGTCTATACAGTACGGATTGAAAGGCGCAACAAAAGCACGACGAGTATAAAAATCAACTCCAGGGTGGCTTAAAATCCAGCTCCGGGGCATACGGAAGATATCCGGCGGCTGCTGACTGATCTGGAGACGGCGGGCCGCCGTCTGACGAATGGTTTGAAGAATCGCTTCTTTAAAACTTGGCAAGAGGATTGACGGAAGCCTGCTTGACATGTATAGTCACGTGCAGGAGGAGAGAATCATGAAACCGATTGGACCGTTGATGTGGGAACACCGCCTGATCGAGAAGATGCTGCAGGTGGTGGTAAAAGAGGCGAAAGAGATGGAAAAAACCCGGCAGGTGAATCCCGTCTTTATCGATACCGCCGTCGATTTTATACGTATCTACGCCGACCGGACCCATCATGGGAAGGAGGAAGACATCCTGTTCCGGGAACTGGTAAAGAAAAAGCTGACTCCCGAACATGCCCGGATCATGGACGAACTTATCCAGGAACATGTTTATGCCCGCAAGACGGTGGGGACGCTCGTCACCGCCAAGGAGCGGTACGTCCAGGGAGATCAGGAGGCCGTCATGGAGGTCGTCGCCCTGCTTAAAGAACTGGCGTCCTTCTATCCCCGCCATATCGCCAAGGAGGACAAACCCTTCTTCCATGAATGCCAGCGGTATTTCAGCGATGAGGAACTTGATAAAATGCTCCGGGAATTCGGGGAATTTGACCGGAAGATGATCCATGAAAAGTATGAACGGCTGGTAGAATCGTTCACCGGGGAAAAGGCCTTCAAAGCCGGGCGGGCGCTCTAGGAGGAGAATTCCCTGTGAAAAATGAACAGATGCTTGAAGAAGTAAAAAGCGGCCACTGGTTTTTCGATCTGCTGATGAAGTTTGCCCCTAAACCGGAGGAAGTCGTCGTCACGGGAACGCCCGAGGAAATGATCAAGGAGGCGGGAAAGAAGGCCTTCTGGATCAGCACCACCCTTAGCGCCGTCCCCGGCCCTTTCGGCCTGGCGACCATTCTGCCCGAAATCGGCGCCGTAACCAAACTACAGATCAATCTCGTCTATAAAATCGCCAAATATTACAAAAATCTGGAAACCATCAACCATTCCATCGTCCTCCTCATCTTCGCCAACGCCCTGGGCCTTACCATCGGCAACCAATTGGTGCGCCGGGTCGGGGTGCGGCTCGTCATCAAGGCCCTGAGCGCCCCGGTCATCGAGAGAATCGCCCAGCGGGTCGGCCTCCAGATCGCCGCCGGCATAACCAAACGGATCGCGGGCAGATGGCTGATCGTCATCGCCGCCCCCATCTTCGGCATCTTTTCGAAGAAAATGACCCAAAAGATCGGCGCCGAGGCCAAGGCGCTGTTTGAAGAGGCGATCGAGTTTGAAGATATGAACGGATGTGAAAATAGCCGTTAGACGCCTTACCGCTTAACAGAAACAATTGAGGAGATCGACAATGAACGAAAAAACTATCTTACTGGTGGAAGACAATCCCGATGATGTGGCTTTGACAATGCGGTCGTTGAAGAAAAACAATATCTTCAATGAGGTCGTGGTTGCCAAAGACGGTGTGGAAGCCCTCGATTACCTGTTCGGAACGGGAATGTACGCCGGACGGGATGTGAAAAAGCTGCCCGTGGTTGTCCTGTTGGATCTTAAGCTTCCCAGGATAGACGGCCTGGAGGTTTTGAAAAACATCCGCCAGAATGAATTCACCAAACTCACTCCTGTGGTCATCCTTACCTCGTCATTAGAGGAGTCGGATGTGGTCAAAGGTTACAATCTCGGCGCCAACAGCTACATCCGCAAGCCCGTTGACTTCAATCAGTTCAATGAAGCGATCAAGCAGCTTGGCCTTTACTGGCTCCTCTGGAATGAACCGCCGCCTGTAAAAACATCATGAAGCAATAAAACGCCTATATCTTCATCGACGGTCCGCGCAGGAGGACAAGATGCCGGAAAAGAACGCGCCGCCCTACCCCTGGTTTGTAGAACGCCGGAACATCACCCTAATCATTATATTGATGTTTCTCGTCCTTTCCGGCGCCGCCCTGTATCAGTGCTATAATCATCATCAGAGCGTCCGGGAGCGTGCTTTGAAGGAAGACCGGGCCGCCGCCAACCTGCTTTCCCTCGTCCTGGATGAGCATTTCCAGAAGATCATTAAAACCCTGGAATCATACAGCAGCCGTCCGCTTATGATCCAAGCCGTCCGGGGAAGGAATGTCGAACAGGTGCGAAGACACCTGACCAGCCTGAACAGAAACAACCCCGTCCTCGAAAGCGTATTCGTCGCCGACCCACAGGGAACGCTCTGGGCCAATTATCCGGCCTTTTCAGAGGTGATCGGAAAAAATTTCGCCCATCGGGACTGGTACAGGGGCGTCAGTAAAGACTGGCGACCCTACGTCTCCGATGTGATCAAGAGGGTTGTAGGTGAAAAGGATCTGGCCGTTTCCATCGCCGTGCCAATTAATGCTGAAGCGGGAAAGGTGCTCGGCATCATGGTAAGCACCGAGCGGACGGTCGAGCTGAGCAAGGTTATCCAGCGTTTACCCCTCGATCCCGGGGTCGCCGTCACGGTTACCGATCGGCAGGGCCAAATGATTTACAGCAGCCGGCATCCCTTCGAGAAGGAGGTAAGCATATATCCTTTCTATTCCGTGCTCAAAAATCTACCACCGGCAAAGCATCAGTCCGTCGCAGTTGGGGACCCTTCCTTAAGCGGCAGGAAACATTATATATCTTTCAACCCCATAACCGCGACCGGCGGGAGCATATTCGTAGGGCGGGACCGTCGGTCCCTCTTACTTTCCGAGTGGACATACTACTTACAGATCACGGTGATTTCCATCCTCCTGTTTCTGACAATCGTCCTGACCCTGGTCTTTTTCCGGCAACGGGTGATCAAGGAGCAGATCAAGGCTCAACTTCAGGCGGAAAAAGATTTGCGGGAGAGCGAGGAAGCTTTAAGGGAAACCCGCGACTACCTGGAAAGCCTGATCAATTATGCAAACGCCCCCATTATTGTCTGGGATACCGACTTCAGGATCACCCGGTTTAATCACGCCTTTGAAGAGCTAACCGGCCTGAAGGCGTCGGAAGTTCTGGGAAAGGAACTCGATCTGCTTTTCCCTGATGACACCCGGCAGGAATCACTCGCCCATATCCTCAAAACGGCTAAGGGCGAACGGTGGAAAGTCATTGAAATTCCAATCCTTCATAAAGCAGGAGCTGTGCACATCGTCCTCTGGAATTCAGCCACCCTTTTCGGTCCCAATGGCAAAACAGTGGTCGCTACAATCGCCCAGGGCCAGGACATCACGGACCGCAAGCGCGGTGAAGACCAAATCCGCCGCCAGGAAAAATTACTGGCCGCCGTTAACCGCGTTTTGTTCGAAACGCTGACTGCGGATAACGAAGAAGCCGTCGCCCAGGTCTGCCTGATGGCATCACAGGAGATCACGGGTAGCAAATTCGGATTTATCGGCGAGATCACCCCGGAGGGGCGTTTCACGACGACGGCGTTGAGCAATCCCGGCTGGGAAGCCTGCCGAATGCCAGGAACCCAGGCCGTCGTGCTGATCAAGAACATGATCATCCGCGGGATTTGGGGAGAGGTAATTCTCCGGGAGCGACCCCTCATCATCAACGATCCCCTGTCTTTCCCTGAGCGCGTCGGCGTTCCGGAGGGTCACCCACCCCTCACTTCGTTCCTGGGCGTCCCGCTGAAAGATCAACACAAAGTGATTGGCATGATCGCCATGGCCAATAATGAATCGGGTTACACGGAAGATCATCAGGCGGACTTGCAGACTCTCTCGGTCGCTTTTGTGGAGGCGATCCGGCGCAAGCAGGCGGAAGTAGAGGTCCGCAAGCTGAATGAAGAGCTGGAAAGGCGGGTCCTGGAAAGAACGGCGCAACTGGAAGCCTCCAACCAGGAACTTGAGGCCTTCAGTTATTCGGTTTCCCATGATCTCCGGGCGCCCCTCCGGGGTATTGACGGTTTCAGTCAGGCCCTTCTGGAAGATTATCATGATAAACTGGACGACACCGGGAAAAATTATCTGGAGCGGGTCCGCAAGGCATCGCAGAAGATGGGCTTTCTCATCGATGACCTACTGAAGCTATCACGGGTGACCCGCTCCGAATTTCACCATGAAGCGATTGACTTGAGCATGATGGTAAGGAACGTCGCGGATAAGCTTCAGCAGCATAATCCCGACCGGACCGTCGAGGTGATTGCCCAGGATGGGGTCATCATTCAGGGCGACCCCTATCTGGTGCAGATCGCAATAGTTAACCTGATCGGCAACGCCTTGAAATTTTCGGGGAAGAATCCCCAGGGGCGGGTCGAGTTCGGCAAGAACCTCAAGGACGGGGAAGCCATCTATTTCTTCAGGGACAACGGCGTCGGCTTCGACATGACCTATGCGGACAAACTATTTGGGCCCTTTCAGCGCCTCCATACGAGCGAGGAATTTCCCGGGACGGGGATCGGTCTGGCGACGGTGCAGCGGATCATTCGTCGTCACGGCGGTCATGTCTGGGCGGAGGGAGAGGTTGGCAAAGGGGCGACGTTTTATTTCACATTACCATCGTAGGTCATTAGCTCATGGTTTTGAGTTACAAATGTTCCATGAGGTGATAAAATTAAAAGAGTTAAAACATTCCCCAGTGAGAAAGTAAGGATAAGAAAGATGAGTAAACCGCTGCGAATATTGATGGTAGAGGACTCGGAAGACGATGTCCTGTTGACGATCCATGCCCTCAAAAAGGGCGGCTATGATCTCGTGTATGAACGGGTGGAAAGTGCCGAGGGCATGCGCACCGCCCTCCGGGAAAAGACATGGGATGTTATCCTGTGCGATTACCAGATGCCGCAATTCAACGGCATTGCTGCCATAGCCCTGTTAAAGGAAACCGGTATCGACCTTCCCCTGATCATCATCTCCGGCGCCATCGGCGAGGAAACGGCGGTGGAATGCATGCGGCTTGGCGCTCAAGACTATTTCATGAAAGGCAACCTGTCCCGTCTTGTTCCCGCCATTGAACGAGAGTTGAAGGAGGCAGAATCAAGAATTCAACGAAGGCAGGCTGAAAAAGCTTTGCAAACAAGCGAAGAGAAATACCGCCGTATCTTTGAAACCACCCTGGAGGGCATTTATCAAAGCACGCCCCAGGGTCGCTATCTCAGTGTCAATCCTGCCTTCGCCCACATGCTGGGGTATGTTTCTCCGGAAGATCTTATCGATGCAATCACGGACATCGGCGCCCAAGTGTATGTCGATCCTGACCGACGATCTGAAATCAAAAGATTGTTGTCCGAACATGACATCGCTGAGAAATTTGAGGCCCAGCTCTACCGGAAAGACGGGACCACAATGTGGAGCCTGATCAACGCGATGACCGTCCGGAACGAAGACGGCGAGATCCTCTATTACCAGGGCGGCATGATGGACATCACCGACCACAGGCAGGCAGAAGAGGCAGCGGCAAGGATGGCGAGGGAATGGCAAGAGACTTTCGACTCCACGAACGATGCCATATGGATTCTGGACCAAGACCATCGGGTGTTGAGGTCGAACAAGACCGCAGAGCGGTTTTTCCACCGCCCGTTAGGAGAGTTGATCGGCAAACGCTGCTGGGAGATCGTGCACGGCACAGCGCAGCCGATCCCCGAATGTCCCATTCTCCGTGCGCGAAAGAGCCTTTGCCGCGAGACAATGGAGCTGCAGTCGGATAAGTGTTGGTTTGAGGTTATCGTGGATCCCATTCTGGATGCGGCTGGCCGTTATTCCGGCGCCGTTCATATCCTCGTCGACATAACCGAACGAAAGCGGTCTGAGGAGACGCTGCGAACTTCCGGACAGCGCCTGTCCGACATCATCGAATTTCTTCCTGATGCCACACTGGTCATCGACAAGGAAGGAAAAGTCATTGCCTGGAATCGAGCCATCGAGGCCATGACCGGGATCGAGGCGGAAGACATGCTCGGCAAGAAAGATTATGAATACGCCCTCCCCTTTTACGGAGAAAGAAGGCCGATCCTGATTGACTTGGCCCTCCATCCCGAACAGGAAAGGGAGAAAACGTACACTCATATCCAAAGGATGGGGGACATTCTTTTCGGTGAGGCCTATACCCCGGGCCTGATTGGCGGCAAAACGCATTTGTCGGCAACGGCGTCTGTGCTGCGGGATGCAGGGGGAGAGATTGTTGCGGCCATCGAGTGTATCCGTGACGATACCGGGCGTAGACAAACACAGGAAGACCTGCGCCAGGCCGAGGAAAGATACCGGAGCGTCTTTGAAAATTCCCAGGAAGGCATCTACCGGTCAACGCCGGAAGGGAGAATCATCCTGGCCAATCAAGCCATGGCAAGGATATTTGGATACAATGCTCCCGAGGAATTCATGGCGGGTGTCACCGACGCATCCCGTCAGTTGTATGTCAATCCAGAAGAACGGGCGAAGATCATGGAGATGATTGCAGAACGAGGTTCTGTAAGAAATTATGAAACTCAGCTTTACAGGAAAGACGGGAGCATCTTCTGGGTTTCAATGACCATGCAGGCGGTCCGTGATGAAAAAGGCCAAATCCTTTATTACGAGGGGCTGGATGAGGATATCACGAACCGGAAAGAGAGCGCCGAACGGATGAGAAAGTCTTTGGGAGCGACCGTTCAGACTATAGCGGTAATCGTTGAAACGAGGGATCCTTACACGGCGGGCCATCAAAGGAAGGTGGCTGATCTGGCCCAGGCGATGGCAACGGAGATGAAACTTCCCGCCAATCGGATTGATGGAATCCGGATGGCGGCTGCCATCCATGACCTGGGCAAGATATCCGTTCCGGCGGAGATTCTCAGCACTCCGAAAAAATTAACGGCATTGGAGTTCAACCTTATAAAAACCCATGCCCAGTCCGGTTATGATATCTTGAAAGACATTGAATTTCCCTGGCCTGTAGCGAGGATGATTCGGGAGCATCATGAGCGGATTAATGGTACCGGTTATCCCCAGGGCCTGATTGGAGAAGAAATCCTCCTGGAGTCACGGATACTGGCCGTTGCCGACGTAGTTGAGGCTATGGCCTCCCATCGTCCCTATCGACCTGCTATCGGAATAACCGCGGCGCTGGAAGAGATTGAGAACAATAAAGGGACGCTATATGATGCAGATGCCGTGGATGTCTGCGTGAGACTATTCCGGGAAAAAGGTTTTCAACTTGAAGGGACCAGATTTTAAGATGAGCAACCAAACCAAGACAAATGCCGAACTGATTGAAGAAATTTCCCGCCTAAATCAGAGAATCAGAGAACTGGAACTCTCGGACTCAGAGCGTAAGCTGATGGAACAGACGCTACGGGAGAGCGAGACGTGGCACCGAATCCTTTTCGAAGTCATCAACGACGCCGTTTTCGTCCACGAGCTGGATGGGGAAGGCTTACCCGGGCGTTTT
>Ga0247841_10005918_pt1 | contig 19359 bp, 22 predicted proteins | sample LaCruzMarch2015__2_FD_192410 | JGI IMG/M metagenome (GOLD analysis project Ga0247841, IMG submission 192410) | Freshwater microbial communities from meromictic Lake La Cruz, Castile-La Mancha, Spain - LaCruzMarch2015_18m | ecosystem: Environmental > Aquatic > Freshwater > Lake | place: Spain... | reverse complement strand
CCCACCCTGCCTGGTAGCTATAATGATCTCGCGGGTGAACTTGGTGAACATGGCCCCACGCCGGGAATCTGCTACACCCTTCTGCCGTTTGATTGTGGCCCACTTAGAATGTCCGGACATAATAACCTCTCGCAGAATTTATTTCCCTTTGTGTATTAAGAATAAAACATATTACAATCATTGTGCAACAGCTAAACCAGCGAATTTTTCTGGACGGCCGTGACACGTTCTGTGATCTCAAATCTTTTCCACGGCCGGCATGGCATACGAGTGAAAAATAAGCCTCAATTATTAAAGAAAACGGTCGACTCTTACATGAAACAGGTGCCGATGGTACATGAGCACTGCGACCGCTGCCTGGCCAGCGCACGCTGGCACGGCAACGCCCTGCTGATGATCATCGATGCTGCCTTCGACTCCATCGGCTTGAACTATTTTCAGTCGGTCGTCCCAAAAGTGGAGCTCTTCCGCTTAAAATACGTGGATACAGGGCACATAGTCAGCATGGAAGACCTGGCCGCCGCTGACGTGGACGGCCTGAAATCCCTGTGGAAAAACGCCCGTTCCTGGCATGTGGCCATCGAGGTTGCAGCCCACCTGGTGACGGTCAAGCTGCGCAACGGGACAGGCGACCGTGACGCGCTGATCCGCTGGGCGCAGCATGCCCCGCTCGACGGGTGGGAAGATGACCCGGTGGGAAGCATCAGCGGGGTGGGCATCAACACCTACCAGTACCTGCGCATGATGGGAGGGGTAGACACAGTGATGCCGGATAAAATAGTTAAAAAGGTGATTTATGAGATACTTAATATAGCAGGCATGGAACGCCCTGACGGCGACCTGGATTTCATCCGCATGCTGGAAACGCTGGCCCCGCAGACCGGGTACCGTGCCATAGAGCTCTGCTGGATGACATGGCTGGTCCAGTCCGAGGCAGGGCTGAGCCGTACCCAAAAATACGCTGACCTGCTGCCAAAAATATGAGTGAAGAGGATAAGAAACTGGCGGATCAATTCCCCGAGGATGTCCTGGAACCACGGCCGGTTTTCTGGAACAAGGACAGGTATCTCCAGCTCGGCACACTCATACTGGTAATCGGGCTTATCGTACTGATAATCGGGCAGCGGGACAACATAGCTTCTTTTGCCCTCTGGCTGGCCAAGTATCCGGGGCTCAAGTACGTGGGGATTTTTATCATCTCTGCCGCCGCTTCCGCAACGCTGGTAATACCCATACCGGGGCTTGCCATGACTTCCCTCATAGGGACGCTGTCTGTCAGTCCATGGGACCCGCTCTGGATCGGCATATCCTCCGGCCTGGGCGCAACCCTGGGCGAAACCACAGGCTACCTGCTCGGATACAGCGGGAGGATGGCCATACCTTATACCAGGACATATGAGAAGGTGGTAGGCTGGATGGGAAGGTGGGGCAGCCTTACCATCTTTCTGCTGGCGCTGATACCAAACCCCCTGTTTGACATAGCCGGGCTGGCCGCAGGCATCCTGAAATACCCACTGTGGAAATTCCTGCTGGTGGGGGCCGCAGGAAGACTGCCCAAGCACATCCTCTTCGCCTACCTGGGCTACTGGGGCATCCACATCTTTCCGCAAAAATAATGCGTCGATACCGGCAGGTCTTTCCCCCACCCGCCGGGTCCAACAGCAGTGCATGCTGATTACCTTTCAAATTTGACAGATGATGATATAATTGATACCCATAGAGAGAGCGTTCGCTCTAACAGGGGTGGGCAGCATCAGGACTTATAGTCACAATAAGGAACTTGTTTCTGAGCGCAGGGAGCATATAGCCAGGTCGGTGGCGCCTCTTTTTGTCAAGAAGGGCTACGGGCATACCAGTATCCGCGAGATAGCCCAGACTTGCGGGATGTCCATGGGGCACCTGTACTATTACATCGGGGGCAAAGAGGATGTGCTGCAGATAATGATGGACTACGACCTGCACCTGTACTCAGACTTTATCAAGCAGATCGTGATAAGTTTCGAGTCTTTGCAGCCGACCGAGGCACTGGTAAAGACCATCGACCAGTTCTTCAGGGCCACGGATGCCGCCTCAGATTTCACGCTTTTCTTTTACCAGGAAACCAAGAGCCTGCATCCCGATGCCCGGAAAATCATCATGGACAGGGAAAGGGGCCTGGTGGCGGAGTTCGAGAAACTGCTTCGCAGGGGCTGCTACAGCGGTGAATTCAAAATAGATAACATCCCGCTGGCCGCTAACAACATCGTGATCAGCGGCCATATGTGGGCACTTAGGAGGTGGCTGCTCAGAAAAACATGCTCCCTGGATGAATACATACGCACCCAGACCGATAACATATTAAAATCCATCTCGGCTGACGGAAAAATGCAGCCGGACAAAATGCTCGCAAAAAGTAAGTAATTTCTATTAATTAAAAATAAATATTTTACGGAGGTAGTCGATGTCAAAACAGTTCAAGGTACCCAAGAACCCGGCAGAGATCAAGGCATGGATAGACACCGTCCCCATGTACAAGCAGGACCAGCCGCTTGACCTCTCTTTTAAAAGCAGGGAGGAGATCCGCGCCGCTCAGAACGCCAACCTGGTCAAGCAGATGGAGCGCCTGGAGAAATTCAGCCCCTTTTACCGTGAAAAATTCAAGGAATGGGGCCTGGATCCGAAATCAATTAAAACCGTTGATGACCTTGAGAAGATACCTGTCACCAGCAAAGAGGACTACATGAAGGACAGGGGCGAATCCTTCAAGCTGGAAATGGATTTCAACAACATGCTGGAGTACATACTCTACGAAGTTACCTATACCACCGGGACCACTACTGGCATGCCAACCAGGTTTTACAACTCAACCTACGATATGTTCATGCAGTCCTGGATGTTTAAAATTGGCTGCAAGATATGCTACCTGGAACCCACAGATCACGTGATGAGCCTCTTCCCCTTCCACTTCATACCCCACATCGGGTATTACAAGACGCTGCATTTCGCGGCGGCCGTAGGCATGACGTTATCATTCGGCTTCACCGGGGCCTCGTTGCCCGGCTTCCCTTACACCATACACAGGCCCATGCAGCAGGCCATAGAAGACATCGAGAGAAAGAAGGTGACAGTGCTCTGCGGCATCGGCTCCTATATCAGGCGCCTGATCATGGTGGCCGAGGAACAGGGCAGGGACTTCTCTCACATCGAAAAGGTGCAGGCACTGGGAGAGGCGGTGCCCAAGGGTATGAGGGATGACATGCGCAAGCGCCTGCAGAAGATGGGCGCCAAGGAGGTATTCATCAGCAATGCCTTCGGCTTCACCGAGTCTCAGACAGCCTTCCAGGAATGCCAGGAACTGGGCGGTGCTCACCAGGGCGTCCCACAGATGTACTACTTCGAGGTGGTTGACGAGAAAGGCAAGCGCAAGCCTGACGGCGAACCCGGCCTGCTCTGCATAACACACCTGGACCGCCGCGGGACCTGCCTGCTGCGCTACCTGGTGGGCGACATCGTTGCCATCACCGACAAGCAGTGCCCGCACTGCGGCAGGAACGACCAGAGGATAATCACGACGGTCGGCAGCACCTACGGCACGCGCACAAAGGAACTGATGAAAGTTAAGGGTACCCTGATCAATCCCGAGATCATGCGTGATGCGGTTGCTAACACGCCCGGCGTGATCGAATACCAGTTCATCATTGCCAAGGAAAATAAAGACGACCCCTACTCAATGGATGTAATCAGGCTCCTGATCGGCGCAGACAAGGGCGTAGACCAGGCCAAGCTTGAGGTTGAACTCAAGGACAAGGTCAAACGGGCGGTCGAGCTGACACCCAAGGTGGAATTCGTACCGTTGACCGACATATTCAATCCCGGTGCGACGCTGAAAGCCACGCGCGTCGTGGACCAGCGCCCGCAGGGCTAAACCGAGTTACAAAGGGCGGCGGCACTCCCCTGTCGTGGGGAGTGCCGCTGTCAAAACCCGCCTTGGACGATAACTTATCAGGAGTACGATGTTGTCAAACACAATACTGCCGCCCTACACAGATAAAGACGATACCCTGCATCCTTATGACAACCCCGAATATTACGAGTGGTGGTATTTCGATGCCAGGTTCGACAACGGCTATTCGTGTGTAGCTACCTTCCACTGGCGAAACCCCTTCACCAGCCCGCATATCCCGACCGTGCAGGTTTTTATCTATACCCCCGACGGAAAAAGACACGTGGGCATGGCAGCCATTGATCAAAAGGAATGCAGCAGCAGTTCCGAAAAGTGCGATGTAAAGATGGGGGCTAATTTCGCCCGCCAGGAAGGCGACAGCTATGTAATCTCGATGAACGCCAGGAAGTTCGGGGTGGACCTCACTTACAGCAGGAAGGTGCCGGGGTGGAAGCAGAACGGCGACGGGTATTTATATAACGAAGGCGGAAAAAAACAGGGTTGGGTGATAGCGGCGCCCAGGTCCGAAGTCAAGGGCACCCTGAATATCGACGGCAGCCGTGTACCGGTCAGCGGCCACGGATACCACGACAAAAACTGGGCCAATTCCAATATCGATGATTGTTTCCGGGGCTGGTACTGGGGGCGCCTGTATGACCCCGTTTACACCCTGATATATTACTGGCTGTTCCCCGTGGGCGAAGGGCGCCCGGTCATATCCCGCCTGCTGCTGGCAAAGGAAGGACAACCCCTGCTGGTGACCAACAACTACAAGCTGGCAGTCGAGAAAGAGGACATATGCAAGACAACCGGCAAGAAACTGCCTGCTAAAATCGTCATCGGCAACGGTAAGGACAGCGGGGTCAAATTCCGCTGCGAACTGACCACCAGGGCAACGGTCGAGACGGACAGGCTGCCCAAGCTGTCGCAGTGGGACCAGTACCACTGGCGGTTCCTTGGAGACTACAGCCTGGAGGTCGCGGGGGAAACAGGCGCCGCAAGCGGCAAGGCCCTTCACGAGCACCTCCTGTTCCGTTGAACCCGGCAAAATAATCCAGGCATCGAGGAGGCAGGATGAGCAACAATATTGGGCGCTGGCTGGACGACAACGTCAGGAAATTCGGCGAGTACAGGCAGTTTATTTTCCTTGGGCCACAGGGGGAGAAATCCTGGACCAACAGGGAGATACTCGAACACGCCTGTGCACTGGCGGCAGGCCTGCGATCGGCGGGCATCAAGAAGGGAGATATCATAGGGTCGGTCATCGGCAACGTACCCGAGATACCCGAGATCATGAACGGCGTCAACAGGATGGGCGCCGTTTACCTGCCCATAATCTACATGCTGACGGCGTCCGAGATCCGTTACATCCTGGAGGATTCGGCCTGCAAGGTGGTCATCACAGAAGATGTGCTGCTGCCCAAGGTCCGGGAAGCTGCCGCCGGGCTGAAAAGCATTGAGAAAATAATACTCATCGGCAAGGAAACTGCCCCCGATATACTGCCCTACAGCGGCCTAATCAAATCACCTGCAAAACCCGATATTGCAGATGTCGGCCAAGAGGATATGGCTATACTCATGTACACATCGGGTACTACCGGTTTCCCCAAGGGCGTGATGCTCACGCACGGCAACCTTGAGTGCCAGATGAAGACCGGCACCTCTGTATGGGGCGGCAACCACCTCGAACCGCTGCTGACCACCATCCCCATGAACCACATTTACGGCGTGCTCAGCTGCCTGGAAGGCTATTTCTCTGGGTTCGTAAATATCCTTATGCCTCCCTTCGACCCGAGGAAGGTGCTGGACACCTTGAAAGAATACAATGCGAAGGTGATACCGGTCGTCCCCACCATGCTTATATTCATGATGCTGGTGGCTGACCCCAAGAAAGACGACCTTTCGTTCATGGACCTGCTGATCTGCTCGGGAGGACCGCTTTCCATGGAGACGTTAAAACAGTCTGAATCTATTCTTCACAAGGAGATAACCCAGGGCTACGGCTGCACAGAGGTAAGCGGGTCGATCGCCAGGCAGCGCAGGGACTGGCCGCGCAAACCGGGCAGCGTGGGCTTCCCCATGCCCGGGCTAGCGCTCAAGATAGTTGATGACGACGGGAAAGAGGTAGCGCGCGGCTCCGACGGCGAGATAATCTGCAAGGGTCCCACTGTAACCAGGGGATATCTCAATAAGCCGAAGGAAACATCCGAGGCCATTAAAGACGGCTGGCTGCACACGGGCGACATCGGCAGGATGGATGAGGATGGTGAACTCTACATTACGGGCAGGAAGAAGGACCTCATCATCAAGGGCGGGGAAAACATAGACCCCGGCGTGGCTGAGGGCTGGTTATTCAAGCACCCGGCGGTGCTGGAATGCGCCGTAATCGCCATACCGGATGCCACCTACGGTGAAAACGTGGGGGCGGCCGTGGTGCTCAAGCCAGGGCAGCAGGCGACTGAGGAAGAGCTGTTGAAATTCCTGGGAGAGCACCTGCATCATTTCGTTGTCCCGGTGAAAATATACTTCATGCCGTCCCTGCCCAAGACCGGGCTGGGCAAGATCCTCAAGCGTGAGATACGCCGCATTACCAGGGAGCAGGCGCAGGCGTAATACGATTCCAGGCCGCAACGCAAGGGCCGTCCCCGGTCGCGTCAATCCGCATAACCCCGAACTGGGGAAGGCCCCTGCGCTGTACGTAGATAGCTACAACTCCCGGTAGCCAGGCCCACTATTTTTGGCCGCTTCCGCAGCAATCTTTCATCTTGGCCATCATAGCAGGATCACTCTTCACCTTACCGCACATGTCCTTCATCTTGGCCATCATCTCGGGATTGCTCATCATGCCGCTGCACATCTCCTTCATTTTGGCCATTTTATCGGGGTCCATCTTCATGCCGCTGCACATCTCCTTGATCTTTTCACCCTTCTCCCCGGATCCGGACATTCCGGCACAACAACCCATGAACTTCTTGAAAAACAACTCCCTTTCCTGCCCCGCCTGTGTGCCTTCCGTGCCTGAGTTCGCCGTGTTCTCTTTTTCCATTGTTACGCTCCTTTATTTAATATATTACTAACATTCGAAATATTTCGAATTATAGCCTAAAAAAATTTTACTTCTCTGCTGCAGAGTTGAAGAACTGCGCCAGGTCGTCCAGTATTGCCGTATCGGCCCGGCACTCTATGCGCTGCCCCAGCCGCTTCGTCCGGATAAGTCCGGCCCTGTAAAGCTCCTTGAGGTGGTGCGATACAGTGGACGGGGCGATCCCCAGGTTGCTGCCCAGGTCACCTACACATTCCCTTACCTTGTCATCGGCACAACATAACCCGCCACCGGAACCGCATCCGGCCAGCCGCATGAAAATCTTCAGGCGGTGCGGGTTGGACAGGGCCTTGAAAATATCAGCGTACTGGGCATCGCTGAGCGTTCTATGTTTCGACATATTTAGAAGTATAATACCATATTCTAACCGTTGTCAAGTCCCAAAGAAAAAGCTGCGGTCCAATAGACCGCAGCTTAATAATTGACTGGTGGAGGCGAGGGAGGGTCGAACTCCCCGTCCAGAAAAAAGTTGCCAGCACTTCTACAGGCATAGTCTGCTCTTTTATCTCACCCGCTCAGCCTCTGCAGGCGGAGTTTGAGCGGGCCAGCTGATTAGTCTTAAACGGTCCTCATCAGCATCGGGACTGCTGCATCCCGGCATTTCGTCGCCCAATCCAATCCCACCGGGACGAGGAAAGGTTGGACGAGCGGCCTTTTAGGCTGCTACTGGAACTGCTTCGTTGGCAGTTGTTTTTTTGCCACCTGATTAACGAGGTAGATGGCGCCTCGGCCTGCCGTACTGTGGGCTTTCCCCTGTCGAAGCCACGCGCCCCCACAAATATTTGGTTGTTAACGTGCTTTGCGGGCCCCTGATTTCATGGCCCGCTCCACTTCGCGATCGGTCTCGCGCTTGGAGATGGCGTCACGCTTGTCGTACTGCTTTTTGCCCTTACCGACACCTACCTCCAGTTTGGCGATCCCGTTCTTAATATATATCCTGAGCGGCACCAGAGTCAAACCCTTCTGGTTGGACGTCTGCTCCAGCTCGGCTATCTGTTTGCGGTGCATCAATAGCTTGCGCCGCCGGTCGGGCTCATGCGTATTGAAACCACCCGCCTGGTATGCGGATATATGCGAGTTATGCAGCCATAGCTCGCCCTTCTCAGCCCTGGCATAGGCGTCCCTGATGTTGACCCGGCCCATCCTGATGGACTTGATCTCAGAACCCTTGAGCGCTATGCCGGCCTCGTAGCTTTCCAGGATATGATAATCATGGTAGGCTTTTTTGTTTACTGTAATCGTTTTGATATTTTCCATATGTGTTAATATTCTACCGCTGCCAACGCCTTAACTACACAAGAGGAGGGGAAGTCAATGACGGGTATCCGCGAGAAAATGTGGCTTATTATAGCAGCATTCCTGGCAGTTTGCCTCATCACCGGCATAGTATTTTTCTGCATCCGCCTCTCCGACCTCCAGCCCTCCGAGATAATCCTGAGCGAGTCCAGGCAGGCTGATATCAGCGGCGACGTATATGTATACGGCAGCGTCGCCCGTCCCGGCATCTATGCAGCCAGGCCCGGCGATACACTTACGGCGCTCGTCTCTGCCGCCGGCGTGTCGGACAATGCGGACGTCAGCGCCGTCTCAATACGCGTTCCCGCCAAAGGTGAAACCACCCAACCCCAGAAGATCGACCTCAACCGGGCAGAAGCCTGGTTGCTGCAGGCGCTGCCAGGCATAGGCCAGGGCAAAGCAGCCCTGATCATAGATTACCGCGTTAAAAACGGCCCTTTCCGCGGCGTGGATGACCTTCTCAAGATCAAGGGCTTCGGCATTTCCACAGTCGACGATTTAAGGCCCTTCGCCACCGTAGGGGAATAACCCGACATGCCCCTTTTATACGTCAGCATAACCTGGTTAACCGGCATATTTATCGGCTCGATATTTACCTTGCCGGTCTGGCTGCTGGCACTGCCGTTGCCGGTCTTACCCCTTGCCTTCCTGCTGCCCAAACACCGGAGGTCCCTGGTCACACTGGCCATGTGCCTGCTGGCATTCCCAGGCGCCGCCCTGCTCTGCCAGTCATCTCAACAGCTGATCAACCCCACACAGGTGCAGTACTACAATGAAAAGGGCAGCGTCCTGCTCACCGGCATGATAAACGATGAACCTGAGATCAAGGGGTCCTCGGTGGAGTTTAATTTTGCTGCCAGTGGTATCGGCACCACCGACAACACGTCACCGGTCAAGGGCGGTGTGCTGGTCAGGCTACCTTTCTACAGGTCATTTCAATATGGGGACGCGCTCGAATTGAGCGGCAAGCTGCAAACCCCGCTGCAATTCGGCGATTTCGATTACCGCGACTACCTTGAAAACAGGGGCATCTACTCGGTAATGAATTACCCTGCTGCAACCGTAACCGGCACAGGTAAAGGCATGCTGCCGTTAACCTGGATCTACGGCCTGCGCAGCAGCCTGTCCGACAGCCTGTCGGTTTGCCTGCCCGAACCGCAGAGTTCGCTGGCATGCGCGATCCTTCTCGGCCTGCGCGGGAGCCTCCCCCCGGACCTCATACAGTCTTTTTATGTGACAGGCACAACGCACCTTATTGCTATCTCAGGTATGAACCTGACCATTCTCCTGGGCATGATCCTGGCTCTAACTATCTGGATCTTCGGCAGGAAAAACAAAGCCTATTTCTGGATCGCCCTGGCCTTCATCTGGCTTTACACGGTCCTGACAGGAATGCCGGCCACCATGGTTAGGGCGGCTATCATGGGCAGTGTATTCCTGGCAGCAGAACTGCTGGGCAGGCAGCGTAACGGCCTGGCCGCCCTGGTGCTGGCGGCTGCACTTATGACCGCAGCAGAGCCGCGTGTCCTGTGGGATATCAGCTTCCAGCTAAGCTTCCTATCGATGCTCGGCCTGGTGCTGATAGCCCCCTATTTAATGGCATTCACCAGCCCGCAAGCAACGCCGGGGCAAAGCAGGTACGCGCTATGGCTGAAAGAAATCATCGTTATCAGCTTCGGGACGACGCTGGCCGCGGTGATAGCAACCTGGCCTCTGACTGCACTTAATTTTCATGCTTTTTCAATCGTCAGCGCGCCTGCTACCTTCTTTTCCATGCCATCCTTCCCCGGGATCATCATCAGCTCACTGCTGACCGCCGCGGCAGGACTGGCCTGGCGGCCGCTGGGAATAATCATCGGGTGGGTCGACTGGCTGTTTCTGTCGTACTTTTTACTCGTGGTGCAGGTATTCAGTTACCTACCCTCAGCATACATAGACAACATCGTGTTCCAGCCATGGCAGGCCCTTGCATACTATATTGCACTTGGCACCGCGCTCTTATGCCTCAAGTACAGGCAGCACGTCCGGGATTTCATTAAATCGTTGCTGCAGGGATTACAGAAGTCGGCCGGTTACCTCAAGTCCGCCAATCTTAAACCACTTATTTACCCGGCACTGGCCATCCTCCTGGCAGGCAATGTGCTGGTATGGACTGCCGTTTCCACCCTCCCGGACGGCAGGCTTCATGTAAGCATCCTTGACGTGGGCCAGGGAGAGTCTATGTTGATAAGGACACCGGACGGTCAGAACATACTGGTCGACTCAGGCCCCGACCCAGCCTCAGCCTGCATTCAACTCGGCAAGAAACTTCCCTTCTGGGACAGGCGCATAGATATGCTTATCCTTACACAGCTTCAATCAGACCACATAGCCGGCTCACTGGAACTGCTGAAGCGGTACGACATAGGTTCAATAGGCATCCCGCCCTACGGCAGCAGCGCCGTGTTGCCGCAGGAAATCATCGACAGCGTAAACATCAGGCAGATCCCCTTGCGAACCCTTGTTTTCGGCACACAATTAAATGCGGGTGGTGATGTGCAACTGACGGTACTGAACCCCCCGTCCGAACCTTTTAAAGGCACGGACGATGACCCCAACAACAACTCTATCGTAATCAGGGTATCTTACGGAAAAGTTAGTTTCCTTCTCTGCTCCGATATAGGAGTCGAAGCCGAGAGGTACCTGGCCGATAACAGGGTGGAACTGCAGAGCGACGTCCTCAAAGTGGCACATCACGGCAGCAGGGGCTCAACTTCAGATGAATTCCTCGCCATTGTAAAACCGTCGGCGGCCGTTATATCGGCTGCCTCCATTAACAGATTCGGTCATCCGCACGATGAAACTTTGGACCGACTGCACGCCGTCCTGGAAAACAGCAACATATTCATTACCGCCACCCGCGGCAACGTGGAGTTTATAACGGACGGCCGGAGACTGTGGTACGGCGGAGAAAAACTGCTTTCACCACTTCCCTGATATACACTCGCTGCGGAATTCAAGTATAATGACAATAAATAGTGATTGTTCACGTATATTTCACCGCGTTATTTTAAGGGGCGGGGTAATATCAAGAGGAGGATTAAATGAACAACAGGGTGGCCATATTCATTGATGGCAGTAACCTTTACCATTCGCTAAAAAACAATTTCAAGCGCTTCGATCTCAACTTCGGCGAGTTTACCAAGAAGCTTAGCGGCAGCAGGCAACTCATCCGTACTTACTACTACAATGTCCTGCAGGAGTCCAACCAGAGGTCCGAGGGTTCGCATGAGCAACAGGAGTTTTTAGAGACGCTGCGCAAGACGCCTTACCTGGAATTGAGGCTGGGCACTACCAAGCTTTCCCAGGGCATACCGGTTGAGCGCGGCATAGATGTAATGCTGGCCACCGACCTGCAGTACTTCGCGGCCAATAACACATATGATATAGCGATCCTGGTCAGCGGTGACTCAGACTTTAACTACACGGTGCAGGTTGTCAAGAACATGGGCAAGCACGTGGAAATAGCCTATTTTGAGAACGCCGCATCCAGGGACCTGATAAATTCGGCTGACTTTTTACACCAGCTTGACAGCAAGTTTTTTACATCCCTTTGGACCACGGGGCAGCGCAAGTACCTGAGGAGAAAGCCGCGCTACAGGAGGCAGGCCGCCGTGGCCATCTCTAATGCCCCGGCGCCGGAAGAACAGGGAAACCTGCAACAAGATCTTCCCTGATTGAGGGACATTCGGAGCATACCTGCTGCAGAGTGATCTCCTCCCCGGTTGTCCTCCACGCACGCACACCCGTGCGGGACTCAACCAGGAGATACACAGGTTGTCTGAAAGCATAAAATGAGACGGTCTGCCCGGTTTCCACCCAGGTTATAGTCGATCTCACCACGGGGGTCAGCTTCAGCCCCATGATCTCCCGCGTCTTTTCGCAGCTGATCACTTCCTTTTGCATCTGCCTCCAGCCATGACCCGGCGCGCCTGCCGGAACTGAGGAGTTAGCACAAATGCCAGGCAGGGCAGTAGCACCTGGAATGGACGGACCTGCATATAACCCGATATATCACCCTCTATGAACAAGTCCTCCTCGAAAGCCGGCCGTAACATGATTTCGCCGTTGTACCTCTGGTTTAAAAACAGAACCAGCGGCATCGCCAACCCCGCCAGCATGCCGGTATAATAGTCGTCTCCAAGGCTTACACTTAAATCAGACTTGATCGATTGAACGCTCACCCGCCGGGCCAGGCGTTTGGCCAGCAGCCAGGCACTTTTTCCGAGTCCCTTCACCCGGACAGCTTCGAAAACGCGGTACAAACCATAACCGTCTTCTCCGCCTGCATCCTTATCTTCCCGCTTATGTCCCCCCCTGCGCCCCGACGATAATTCCAGCGAGAGAAGCCCGAAAAAGTATTTGATCCTCGCCCTGAAGACAGCGCCGCCATGGAAGCTTGCCGACAGGCCTATTCCCAGAGGTTGCACCAGCAGCAAGAATACGATGGCAACGACCGAAATGGCAATAATGAGCAGTGCCAATGGTCACTACTCCTTCTTGCGTTCACCCCACCTGTCAGCGATCTTCTCAACCACGCCCGGCACCTTTTCACCCAGCTTCTCGATAGCTGCGGCCACACTGCTTTTAATGGGCTCTATCCTGACCCCTTCCTTATCGATCACAATTATGGCAATTGGCCTCATACCTCCCGCCCCACCTGCGCCACCCTTCATACCATCCCCCGGCTGTTTTGCATCACCTTTTGCCGCACCCCCTGCTGCACCAAAACCGAACCCCATGCTCAGCAAAGGTATGAGTGTTGTCTCACCTACGGTAATCGGCTCACCGACGACCGTTTTGCTGCTGAGTACCTTCTCGATCTGGCTGATAGTGGTCCTGACCATGTTTTCGACATCTTCCATAGTGGTACCCCCTGATAAACGGCCTATTATTTTAAAGCGTTGTACAACCTGTATTTTACATTAACCGCTACAGGCAGGCGAAACAAACCGGCTCATTATTTAGTCGCATGATAAATCTCGAGGTTACCTATATCGATCCACTGCTCTTCAAACGGATAGGCATATACGGCGTCTATACCGACCAGGTGGGTAATGAAGAAACCAAGGTTGTCCCTGACGGCCGTATCACAAAACGCGCTTACTACGGGGAATACCCCCGGTGGCAGAATCCAGCAGGCGGTGGCCACCAGGCTGGTTTTAGGCACGGCCGGCTTCTCTTCGAGCTCAACAATCCTGTTGCCTTCAAGCCTGACCACGCCATACTGCGTTGCTTTGGAAGGATGGCCCACATCATACACGGCCACCAGCACATGCCGGCCGTCATAAGCGGCCATGAACCTTGAAAGATCGAACTCGAAATAATTATCGCAGCCGAAAAGCAGCAGGTCTTCCTGTATATTCTTTTGCTTTATCCAGTAGTTCAGCGAACCGATGGCCCCCAGCTTTTCAGCATCTGACCCGACGTTCTCAACGCAGATGGTTACGTCGCGATCCTGCCTCCCGCTCCACTCACGGAAATCCTGCTCAAACTTGATATTTACATTAACAAGTATCTCGATGCCGGGAGGGACCTTGTCCACTATGTGATTGATCATGGGCTTGCCTTTGTACGGCAAGAGGGCCTTGGCCTGATGTTCCGTCAAGGGGTAGAGCCTGGTCCCGAAACCGCTGGCAAGGATCAAACATTTCATATCTATACAGCCACCTGTCAGAGAACGTTTCTATACCGGGTTCAAAGTTTACCCCACCTGCTCCCCGTAATCAATTATAATTATGTACGCCGGAGAGAAAAGGACCCTTTTCTAAACATTATGATGGCACCGATCAAGGGTAACCGCCGCCTCACCCTCATAGGCCAGGGGGAGGCCGACCTGCAGGGAAGGCATATAGTATACAGGCTCAAGCAAAGCCAGAGGACCAGGGGGATAAGGCTTGAGATCCGCAGTGAAACCGGCCTGACCGTGGTGGTCCCCAGGAAGTACACCCAGCAACAGGTCCTTGATATACTCAGGCAGAAGGCGGGTTGGATACTCAGGCACCTGTCTGCAGGAAAACCGGTCCAAATGCCTCTTTTCACACCTGAGGCCGGCCACGGTGACAGGCTGTTTTTCATGGGCAGGGCGATTGAACTTGCTGTAAACCAGGGTGGATCTGCTTCGTCGTCGGCTTTGCTGAGCGGCAATAAACTGATGGTTTCTACCGGTGCCAGGAACGGGGCCATTCCCAAAATCCTGGAGAAGTGGTACAGGCAACAGGCTGCACTGGTCTTCAAACAAAAGGCTGACAGCTACAAGGAACTTATGGGAGTGCGCTATAACACCATCTTCATCCGCGGCCAGAAGACGCGCTGGGGCAGCTGTTCACCCGCGGGCAACCTGACACTGAACTGGAAGCTGCTTATGGCACCCGAAGACGTCGTCGACTACGTGGTCATCCATGAATTGGCCCATCTCAAGCACATGAACCATTCAAAGAAATTCTGGACCATGGTAGATCAATATTGCCCGGACTGGAAGAGGCACAGGCGCTGGCTTGCCATTCACGAAGATGAGCTAAAGGCACGCACAGCGTTCGTTTGACATGGGCTTTAAGCAGGGGTTAACATATACCTTTGTTGCACATTTGTTAACCTTTAAGAGAAATTGTTGATGTCTGCAAAATCATCCCTTGATCATAAACCTCTTGAAATAAGGTGGCACGGGCGCGGCGGTCAGGGGGCGATCACAGCTGCCAAGATCATTGCGCAGGCAGCCTATGTCAAGGGCTTCAAGGGCGTAACTGCCGCTCCTTCCTTCGGGGCAGAGAGGCGCGGCGCACCGGTCAGCGCTTCGACCAGGATATCCAGTGAACCTGTGCTGGTTGTATCGCAGGTCGAGCACCCTTCCATAGTAGTTGTACTCGACCACACACTGCTCAAGTACCCGGATGTGATCCAGGGCCTGGGCAAGAACTGCTGGTTAGTGGTAAATTCTCCGCTGACACCCAGGGAACTCGGGCTCAAGGGGGATTTCAGTATAGCGACGGCCGATGCCACCAAAGTTTGCCAGGAACTCGAACTCATGGTAGCGGGACTGGTCATCGTCAATACTGCGATACTGGGGGCCCTGGTACGCGCTACAAAAATCGTGGACATGCAAACGCTGGAACAGGTCATACGGGAACGTTTTTCCCGCAGTACCGTGGATATCAACCTCGCGGCGATACACAAGACTTACGAGATAACTAAATTGGCTAAATAGGCGCTGAGATTATGGGAACCAGGGATTGTAACCACATCTGCGACGAGTCATCGCCCGGCATCGGTGAAGCAGGCCGGACCGGCGAGTGGCGCACCCACATTCCTATCCTGGACGACAAGAAATGCACTGCTTCAAAATTAAATAAGCCAACCTGTTTTCTATGCTGGCTGTATTGCCCCGAAGCAGTCATGACCAGGGCAATACCACCTACAATAGACATGGAATACTGCAAGGGATGCGGCATCTGCGCGCAGGTTTGCCCGGTGCAGGCTATAGCCATGGTTCCCGAAGAAAAAAAACTGGGTTTATAACACATGGCAGTACAGAGAAAGTCCGATATACACATCCTCGACGGAAACCAGGCCGCCGCCATAGCGGCAATGCTGAGCCGGGTACAGGTGGTGGCCGCTTACCCCATCACCCCACAGACCCCGCTCACGGAACAGCTCTCCCAGTACGTTGAGGACGGCCGACTCCAGGCCGAGTATGTGGCCGTTGAGAGCGAGCACAGCGCCATGGCGGTATGCACTTCGGCCTCCATAGTGGGGGCCCGCACTTTCACAGCCACCAGTTCCCACGGCCTGGCATATATGCACGAGATGCTTCACTGGGCTGCGGGGGCGCGCCTGCCCATTGTCCTGGCCTGTGTAAACCGCGCTATCGGGGCGCCCTGGAATGTTCTCAACGACCAGCAGGACTCTATCTCCCAGCGTGATACGGGTTGGATCCAGATATACTGCCGCAACAACCAGGAGATCCTGGACACGATTATACAGGCCTACCGTATAGCAGAGAGCGTCTATGTGCCCGTCATGGTCTGCTACGACGGGTATATCCTGTCCCACACCGAGATGCCGGTAGAGGTACCCGGCCAGGCGGATGTGGACCGCTACCTGCCACCCTACAAGCCTCACACTATACTGGACCCTGACAACCCCAAGAACTATAACCTGGTTACGCTGGCCAACCCCCGCGCCGGCGTGGACGGCAAGCTCTGCCACGGCTACATGGAGCTAAGATACCTGCTGCAGGAGGCGCTGCAGAACTCCAGGGAGACTATCCTGCAGGCAGGACAGGAATTCAACAATGTATTCGGGCGCGATTATTCGTGCATGTTCTGGGAAGAGCGCAGTGAGGACGCAGAGATCACCATCGTGGCCATGGGAAGCCTGGCCTCCGAAGCAATCGTGGCGGCGGACATGCTGAGGGCGGAAGGGATCAAGGTGGGCGTGCTGGGCCTGCGCGTATTCCGCCCCTTCCCCAAGACTGACGTGGTACAGGCCCTGCGCAAATCCCGTTTGATCGTGGTTTTCGATAAAAATATCAGCTACGGGTCAGAAGGCGCGACCTGCTCTGAGATCAAGTCAGCCCTCTACGGCACATATATTAACGCCGCCATCAGGAATTTCATCGTAGGACTGGGCGGCCGCGACGTAAAGGCCCGTGATCTTGTAGAGGCAACTAAAAAAGCAATAGCTTCCCTTAAAGAGACGGTCACCAACCCTGATTACCCAGAGTGGATATGCCATATTTAACGGAGAATTGAATTGAAAACGAATGCCGTTACCCTGATCGAGAAGGAATGGATTTTACCGGGCAACCGCACCTGCCCGGGATGTGCCCTCTCACTGGCATACAGGCACATCCTGAAAGCGCTGGAGGGTCAGTGCATAGTCACGGTGCCTGCCAGTTGCGCCACCGTCATGCACGGGATGTACCCCATAACCGCGGTGAACGTGCCATGCGTGAATACGCCTTTCGCCTCCACAGGTGCTTCGGCTACCGGACTGGTGGCCGGGCTGAAGGCGCTGGGCAGGAAAGGCATAACCGTACTGGCGTTTGCCGGGGACGGCGGCACTCATGATATCGGCATTCAATCGCTCAGCGGCGCGGCGGAGCGTCAATATGATTTCATGTATATCTGCTATGACAATGAAGGCTATATGAATACAGGCAACCAGCGTTCGGGTTCCACGCCCCTGGGCGCCGTATCGGGGACCACGCCGGTACTGGGCAAGCAGCAGTATCAGAAGGACATGACGGCCATCATGGAGGCACATGGCCTGCCCTATGTGGCAACCTGCTCGGCCTCCTATCCCCTGGACCTTTACGAGAAGGTTAAAAAGGCCAAGACCATCGAAGGAACCAGGTTCATACATGTTCACACACCCTGCCCGCCCGGTTGGATATTCCCTTTCAGCGATACCATAAAGTTCGGCGAGATGGCGGTAGAGACCGGCCTGGTCGTCCTCTACGAGATCGAGGACGGCATCTTCAGGCTGACCTCAGCCAGCGAGTCACTGGCCCGTAAGGGGGGCAACCTGCAGCCGGTACGTGAATATTTCAAGTCCCAGGGCAGGTTTAAGACCATCACCGAAGAACAGATCGACGAGCTACAGCAATGGGTTAATGCGCGCTGGAAGCAATGCCTCCACAGGGCCACCAACCTTTAAACCCGGCCTGCCACACTCTTACCCAATCCCTGCCCGGCAGAGGTTATTATTGTTTGACAAGCTCCTCCCCATATTGATAGACTGCATGCAAATATCCTGCACACAAATTATTTATTGCATTAATTTATTTACGAGGTGAGAGATGGTTGACCCCGCTTACGAGAAACTGGCAGGTGCCCTCAATGCCCGCTCTACGGCCTTCCCAGCCGTCAAATGTGATGAGTTTTACGACCTGGTGGGGTTTCTCTTTACCCCGGACGAAGCCACTATTGTTGTGGCTATGCCGCTGGAATTGTGCGTGGCTGAAGATATTGCCAAAAACTTACCCCGGACAGACCTGAAAAAACTGCAAGGGCAGCTCGAGGTTATGGCTGACAAGGGTCTCATCCATATCCGCGAGAAGGACGGCAAGAAGCTGTACGAAGCGCTGCCCTTTGTTCCTGGCATCACCGAGTACCAGCTTATGAGGGGAATAGTCGATGAAAGGCACAAGAAGATCGCCATGCTGCTGAAGGCTTATTCGAAAGCAATGATCAGGACCATGCTTTCGGCCGACGCTCCTCCTCTTGAATCATCGGCACCCGGCCGTAAGGTGGCGGTAGACCAGGAGATCGAACACAAGAGCACGATTGTACCCTTCCAGGAGCTGAAGGAGTTGCTTTTAAAGACGGAGTACATATCCGTGGGAACCTGCATCTGCAGGCACCAGGGAGCCCTGCTGGGCCGGCCATCCCTCAAGCCGGTGAACAACTGCATGGTGCTGGGTGAATCCGCCAAGTTTGCGGCAGAACGGGGATTCACGACACGCCTGACCCCTGCAGAAGCAGTAAAGCGCATCGAAGAGGCGGAAGAAGCGGGGCTCATCCATTCATTCGCCAACAGCCCCGACAGGTTCACCAACCTGCTCTGCAATTGCTATAAAGACCTGTGCCTGATTATCCGCATGACCGGCAAATCCCCCGCGCCCAGTATGGCCGTGAACGCCAGGTACCTGGTCAGGATAAAACAAGACGACTGCACCAACTGCGAGGCCTGCATACCCAGGTGTCAAATGGACGCCCTCAAAATGGTCGACGGGAAGCTGACCCGGGACGAGATACGCTGCATCGGCTGCGGCGTCTGCATGTGGGTATGCCCCACCGATGCGCTTGTCCTTGAACCCAGGCCGGCCAGCAGGATTCCCCTAAGGGCATAAATCTATTTTAAGGAGTAAACGATGGTTGACGCTATTTATGACAAACTTGCCGCAGCTCTCAATGCACGCGGGACTGCTGTGCCTGCAGTTGCTTGCAAGGAGTACTACGACCTCGTGGAGTTCCTGTTTACCCCGGAAGAGGCAGCC
>Ga0247841_10005917_pt1 | contig 19364 bp, 30 predicted proteins | sample LaCruzMarch2015__2_FD_192410 | JGI IMG/M metagenome (GOLD analysis project Ga0247841, IMG submission 192410) | Freshwater microbial communities from meromictic Lake La Cruz, Castile-La Mancha, Spain - LaCruzMarch2015_18m | ecosystem: Environmental > Aquatic > Freshwater > Lake | place: Spain... | reverse complement strand
CAATCAAACAATCCCAGGTGTTCACTTTGCGCCGGAAAAGAGCTAACATCGCACCGAAAAAGTGTCCACTTTGCGCCGGAATAAAGCTAACATTATTCCAAACCCGTGTTCACTTTGCGCCGGAAAATGTTCACTTTGCGCCGGATTTTTTATCCAAATTCAAGCTGAAAAAAAGTGTTCAGTTTGCGCCGGAAAAATGACCGCTTTTGACCTGATTTTAGTGTTCACTTTCGCCGGTTACAGGTGTCCACTTTGCGCCGGATTATGCACATTTTAGTTAAATCAAAAAAAGGCGAAGAAAACATTCCGAAACCACTCTTCTTTTTTTGTCAAGGCAGTTTGCCGATTCCATTAATATTACACCAGGGAAAAGACCATTATGGTACTTTCCCGTTTAATCCAGACAGCCTATCTAATAAATATCATTTGGTCATTATTAGCAAACCGTACGTTCCACTTATAGCTGATGTTACATCTCTGAAACCAAATTTTACTTTCGTTGACAGTACAGGTAATTTTCCTAAAGATTATATGGACAGAAATTTATTAAGTTATTATGTACCAAGAAACATTGCAATCATAAAATATTTACAACAACAACCCTGGGTTTCTTCAAAACGACTTATTGTTGCAGGACATTCAGAAGGTAGTACAATTGGTGTAAAAATGGCAAGTGAGTTAAAAGATGTAACGCATTTAATTTATTCAGGTGGAAATCCAATGGGTAGAATATTGTCTATCATTGAACAAAAAAGAGCATATGAAACAGACACAGATAGCACAAAATATGGCGAAGACAACATAAACCATTGGGTTGACATTGTTGCAAACAGAAATGATATGAGTAATTCTCAAGGAGACACTTATAAAGCACTTTATGAATTTTCCGAACCAATGATAACTTACCTGGAAAAACTTAAAATTCCTGTTTTAGTTACTTATGGAACAAAGGATTGGAGTTCACCCTACAACGACTTTTTGCGAGTGGACATAATCAGACAAAACAAAAACAATTTTACCTTTAAGGCATACATTGGGACAGAACACAACTTTTTCCCATTGACAGAGGACAACAAACCAAATTATAACATCTTCAATTGGGACAAAGTAGCAAACGATTGGCTAAAATGGTTAAACGAAAAATAAATACGAACGCACAACAGCACCTACAAGAGTAACCGTTCGAGCAACTACCCCTCCTCGTTTTTCCAGTTAAAAGGCAACAGGTTTTGCACCTGATTGACGGGGTAGCTCACCCTTCGGGACTGCGTACAACTGTCCGCTTGGCAAAATGCGAGTTAATTCGTAGGACGAATTTTTTAGGGCTTATACCGCGCCACCTGATTTTTAAGCACCGGCACTGTCTGCAAATACGCCCAAATGGCGTCTACCTCGCCGTCGGTGAGGGTCGTATGCGGTAACATGGGGTAGTACAGCGGGCCGCCCTTGGGGTTTTTGCCGTATTTGGTGGCTTCGCGGAACTGTTCCTTGGTCCAATTGCCTAAGCCGGTTTCTTTGTCCATCGTCAAATTGGCAGAGGGCACCAGCTCGCCATCGTAGTTGAGCATGGGATTGCCACCGCCGTAAAAGCCCCCTGACAGTTCGGGTACTTGTGTGTTCATGGTTTTGAAATCGGCCGAATGGCATGCAAAACAGGCAAACAAGCCGTTGGCCAAATACCGTCCAAACGCAATTTGATCGCTCGAGTCCGGAACCACCACCGCAGCGGCCGGTAAGGGGGGCGATTTGAACGCGCCGATGTTGCTCAAAAACTTCACCAGAAAATTAAAATTATTCGGCGGATATTCCTGTGGGGCCGGAGCAAGCGACGGGTCATCCGAACGCAACCAGGCAATAACCGCTTTGACGTCCGAATCCGCCATCAGGCTGTAACCGCCCATGATGGGGTTAAAATGTCCGTCTCTGCGAACAGCCCGACGCAGATAGAAATACAGCTCCCCGTCGGTCCACGCACCAATCCCGTGCAAACTGTCCCGGGTGATGTTCATGGAAGCAATGGCGCCAAATTCCTTGGGCATGTCGGTCATCAGATGCCCGGTCATGTTGCCCGTTTTAAAATCTTTGTGGCATTCTTTGCACAGCATGGAAGCGATTTTGGCGCCCCGGGCCACCGATGCGCTGTCTTTAGGCACCTGCAACTGCGCAATCGACTCGGGCATATCAAACTCGTACGTGGGAACACCTTTAAAGTGGATGTACGCTGCCCCCGAACCCACAAGCAGCAATACGGCGGCTAAGGCATAGCCGATAAATTTCAGGAATGTTTTCATGGTCAAGGTCTTTAGGTAAACGGCCGAGGCAGTATGGCGATTTGAGGCAGGAGCAGTCTCTTACGCCATCTACCCCCTTTTATGGGTTAATTGGGAGCAAAGATATATTATTTTATTGGTTTCGGCAGTATGACATACTAAAATAGCACTTTGGACTTGTGCTACCCTGCCCTGCTGCAGGTGGCGCGTACGGTTAGTATAAGTGTAGTGCGACTGTTTAGGGAGCATTAACGCATATATATTGTTGTAGCCAGTTTTTCCCTGTATTTTTCCTCTAATGCACGCGCAAAAGATACTTTGTCATTCCGGAGGAATTCCATCGATGCTCCATTTACAATGGTTGGATGTATGTCCCTGAGGCAACTGTCGCTCCAGGTTGCAAGTTCTACCAATATAGGTGTCAATGCCAATCCCTTATCCGTCAAGAGATAGAGATTGCTTTTTTTGTTGTCAGGCCGTTTGGTTTTGATGATGATCCCCAGCTCTTCCAGCAGTTTGAGTTTGGCTGACAGAATATTGGTCGCTATGGCCTCCTCACTTTCCGTAAAGTCTTTAAAGGTTTCACTGCCTTCGATGAGCATTTGCTTTACGATAACCAATATCCATTTATCGCCCAGGATGTCAAGGGCTGAAGTAAACGGGCAGTCGCATCTGAAATCAGGTATCATGTGTTAAGGGTAAGTTAAATATTACTTGCAAGACGAAAGTTTTTTTGTTTTTACTTGCATAGTGAAAGTTATGCTGTACCTTTGCTTGCGGAACAAAAGTAAAACAGTTTCAGGTAATAAACAAGCCGTAACAAAAGTATTCTGATTACAGGTATCCTCGCTTCCTGTGGCAGCAATCAAACAACATCAACAAGCGAGGAAAATGAATCAAAAGCTGTTAAAATGAACAACAAAGAAATCGTAGGCACCTTTTTAGGTGCAGTGTCAAAACAGGACACCACAACCATGCGCGAATGGGCCAATGCCGATTACATTCAGCATAACCCTTTTGTACCCACCGGACTTGAGCCATTCATCGGAATGCTGCCCATGTTGAAAGAACACGGTACTTATGCCGAAAATGTGCGGATGTTTCAGGATGGAAACTATGTTTTCATGCACAACATCTGGAAAAACGCCAAACCTTTTGGGGCCGATGAAATGGTGGCCTTCGACATTATCCGTGTAGATGAAAACGGTAAGGTAGCGGAGCACTGGGATGCGATGACCGCATTGGTAAAAGAAACCGCCAGTGGAAGATCGCAAACCGATGGGCCTGTTGCGGTGGAGGACTTGGACCAAACCGAAGCCAACAAAGCATTGGCTGTTTCCCTCATTGAAGATGTATTGATGGGTAAAAACCCTGGAAAGATCACCGAATACATCAGTGCCGAACAATACGACCAGCACAACCCGGGAATAAACGATGGTTTGAGTGGTATTGTAGAAGCCGTACAGCACCTCACTGCCCAAAACAACATGTTCAAGTACACTAAAATCCACAAGGTGTTGGGTGAAGGCAACTTCGTGCTTACGGTCAGTGAAGGCGAATGGAATGGCGGTAAAAAACACGTATTCTATGACCTCTTCCGAATGAAAGCGGGTAAAATCGTAGAACATTGGGATGTGATTCAGCCTATTCCGACCGAAGGATTGGCAAACAATAACGGCATGTTTAACTTTTAAAACACAAAATAATGACTATCAAAAGCATTAAAATCGTAACGGCACTTTTTGTGCTATTTTCTTTCCTGGCATCGGCATCCTGCGATAAGGATGATGATCCGACTCCTGCCTTAACCTCTAAAGAAATATCTCTTAATGCATTTTATGCACTTTTTAGAGACTACAGTGAAGAGGATACAAAAAAATACATCCACGAGAACCTCATTCAGCACAATCCTTTTGTTCCAACAGGAAGAGCAGCTTTGATAGGCTTTTTACCTACCCTTAAACAAACGGAGATTCAATTTACCAATCACCGCATCATTCAAGATGGTGACTTTGTAATGCTTCACAACTCTTTTGCTAACGCACAAGCTTTTGGAGCCTCTAATATTGTTACTTTCGATATCTATCGAATGAAAGACGGTTTAGTTCAGGAGCATTGGGATGCCATAATGCCTAATACACCACCGAATCCTTCTGGCAGAACCTTAACCGATGGTTCTGTGGCAATCAAAGATTTGGATAAAACTGCAGCCAATAAAGCTCTTGCGACTACTATCATCAATACCATCATCAGTGGAACGCCAGAACAAGTAGGAGCGGTTGTAACCAACAATTTCTTACCTGACTATAAACAACACAGTCCAACAGTAGGTGACGGGGTAAATGCAATTTTTGCGGCTTTTGGTGTTGAGCAATGGGTTTATACCAAGAACCACAAAGTGATAGCCGAAGGAAATTTTGTCCTGACCATCTCTGAAGGGACAGCCAAAGGGGTTCCTTCTGCATTTTATGATCTTTTCCGTTTTGAAAACGGAAAAGTGGCTGAGCATTGGGATGTGATTCAAGCCATTCCGACCACCGGATTGGCCAATACCAACGGCATGTTCGGAGGATTCTAACTTTTTCAATATCAACAATTACAGTGTCAACTTGCGCGTGATGAATATCAGGCTTTTCTATATTTCATCACGCGGAAGTTGGCACCATCACCACTTAAACTTTAACCATCATGACTGAAAATTCAATTTCAACACTCGGCTTGATTCTTTGTACCGTACCTGGAATACTCCATATTGTGGAGGTAGCTTTTCCTATATGGGCTCGATGGATTATTAATTATGTACTTCCATTGTTTGAACCTGGTTTACCAAAAGCCAAGAATTACATGGCTTTACGTCAAATTCAAGAGTAAGAACTATCTTCCTGAAACCGATGTAACCAGACCATTTCGGATTGCCATGTATGTGGTAGGCGTTTACTTTTTTATTGCCGGCTTTCTAATTGACTTTTTAGATCTGGTATTTCCTCCCTGGGTCACACCGGTTCCACACACGAATAATGAGAATTGGATATGGGCTAAACTCATTGCCACCAACTTTACTTTTTCATTAGATTGATTTATTTTGGTGCAGGTAGCATGAAGAAAATCAGTACCGTTTGGGTAACGGCTATTCTCTTTATGTTTATTTACAACTGTAGAAACAGTTTCATCAATTTCTTTCAAATTGGCGTTCCCGCACCAACAGGAGAATATGGTTGGTTGTCTGTAATGGACGGGTCTATTATATGGCCAGCAACAGCAGCAATAGGGTATCAACTTTTATCTGCTCGTAAATCACAGTCTTTGGGAATTCAATAATTTTTAACTTCTGCAATCATTTTCAACATGAAAAATATCATCATCACCGGCAGCAGCAACGGATTCGGATTCAAGGCTGCCAAAGACTTTGCCGATCAAGGCCATCAGGTTTTTGCCACCATGCGCAATCCTGAGGGAAAAAATGCAGCGGCAAAAGCCGAATTGGAAGCACATTCCGCCCACATCAATGTGGTGGATATGGATGTGACCAACGATGCGTCTGTACAGGAAGCGATGGCGGGCATCCTGGCCGCTGCGGGAAACATCGACATCCTCATCAACAATGCCGGGATTATGTATCTCGGCATTACAGAGGCTTTCAGTGTGGCTCAGGCGCACCAGCAGATGGAAACCAACTACTATGGTGCCATTCGGGTCATGCAAGCGGTGCTGCCGGCCATGCGCAAGGCAGGTGCTGGCTTAATCATCAATACCTCTTCGCTGGTAGGCCGTATGTCGCCACCGTTTTTTGGCACCTATACCGCCACCAAACACGCCTTAGAAGGCTACTCCCAGGCGCTGCGCTATGAAGTTTCGCCTTTTGGGGTGGATATCGTCATGGTAGAACCTGGTCCGTTCGGCACAGGGTTATTGGCATCGGGGCAAGCACCTGCGCACAGCGAAGTGTTGGAAACCTATGGTCAGTTGGCAGGTGTTCCGTCTGCCATGGGCGAAAACTTTGCACAAATGCTACAAAGCGACGGCGCACCCGACCCCCAATGGGTGGTGGATGCTTATTTGAAACTGGCTGAAATGCCCTTTGGTAGCCGTCCGACAAGAACCGTAGTGGGCATCACGTGGGGTGTTGATGAGATCAATGCGTTGACACAGCCCATTCAGGATAGAGTGATCAAAGAAATGCAGCTCGAATCTGTTTTGGGGGGTGTTTCAGCGTAATCATTGCACTTTAAGTTCATTTTTATAAAATCACAGGGGTTTCGGCTCTTGTGATTTTTTTGGATTATGGTTTTTTAATTGGCTACAACGTGGGCATGGATGAGGTAGTCGCGTTTAGTCGGCTATCGCCAACCATGCCAGGTTGGGCGATTGTACTATTTATTATTTTCGTAATATTGTTTAATAATCTCTTTTACTCGCTCAACTGGAATATCAAGGAGGTCCGCTATTTCTTCGTCTGATTTTCCCTTCAAATGAAGTTTTATAACTGTCTCGGCTTCTTTTTCATTTTTGCCTTCTGCTTTGCCTTCTGCTTTGCCTTCTGCTTTTGCTTTCTTTGCTAACAATTCTTTCTCTCCCCGCTCATCTTGCTCCTTAATCCCCACATTATCATAAGCCTTCAGCTCTTCTTTGCTCCACTGATACTTATCTGCTTCGATAAAAGCAGTCTTTAAGCCTTCATCTTCATTTGCAAAATCGGGGATGACGTGCAGTTCTTCAGCATGCTTGATGAAATAAGTCCACTTGTCAATCGGGGTATCCAATTCGTGCATTTGTTTCGTGAACTTGGGCAACTCCATGAATGAAAACTGAATGTCCTTCAGCAAGTGTTCGTTGGTCGCCTTATTTAATATTAAATGCCGGGTATGGTAATCTGCATCGGTACCAAAAGGAAAATCCAGAATCCCAATAAAGTATGCAGGATGCAGCAGCGGGTAGTCCACTCCTTGATCTATTTGCATGGAGTAGTCCCGTGAGATGTAGTATTGTACCCGCTTGTCGAAACCGGTTTTGTCGGCCACCTGCATTTCTACCACGAACTTTCTGCCCGATTGGTCAGTCGCTCGAACATCAAGGACGGTTGCTTTCTCTCCTGCGATGCGTGGGAACTGGTACGGGTTAGCGATCGAAACGCTCACCACTCGATGATCCCCCTCCAACTCTAAAGCAGCGTTTAAAAACGAGATGAGCGGAGCCGTTTTTTGCTCGTTGCCGAATATCTTTCGGAAAGCAATATCGTTTTTTACGTCTGCGAACTGCATAAATCGAATCTTTGTACAAAGATACTACAAAAAGGCAAAAGGACAAATTTAAACACAATTAGTTTTATTTTTTGAATGGTGTAGCGCTACGGGGAGCTTAAGGCAACCGCTACCGCAATATGGCAACGTTTAACGCTGGCCAAATAGAAATCTTTCCAATAGTCGGGGCTGGAGGGTGGTGGAGTCTTCCGGGATCACACGGGGTAGCCCATGCCGGACGTTGGGGGCATGGTGCACCTTTCCCGTCGCATCAATCAGGGTATAACAGCGCAGGGTGGGTTTGCAGCGTGGGCCGGTGGTTTGATCCATTACGGTAACTGGAATAGCGGCATTGCTGAGCCATTCTTCCATGCGTTTTTCGTTTTCGATCGTTTTGGAAGTCACGCAGGAAACGGCCGAAAAAGCCGATAAAATCAGGGAAAGAAAGATGGGTGTTTTTTGCATATCACAAAATTTATACAAATGATCAAACACGCTATGGATCAAAAAGTTGATGTAGGTGGCTAGACCATGAGAGGGCTGGGGTAGAACACTAACACCACGCGGGGAAACACATAAAAAAATCACCCTACTCCCCTACCCCAAACAAAAAACCGTCCCACAGCACCAAGGCACTGTGGGACGGAACAAAACAACCTCACCAGGTGTAAGGCTGCGTATATTTTCATAATTTACTCTACTGGCTTCACCTCATCCGCAGCAGGTGCATCCGGCGCGGCATCTTGAGCAGGCGCTGCGTCTTCCACCACCTGATCTGCGGCCGTTTCTGCAGACATGACGGTTTCTTCCGCAATGTCCTCCGCAAAACCAAGCGGCGTTTCAACAGCATCCACCACGTCGTCGGCGATGATGGCGGCAGTTGCTGTTTCAGCCACGCCAAGGGTTTCGGCACCTTGTTTTTTGCCACCGCGACGCGTTTTCTTGGTCGTTTTCACCTTGCCTGCGTTCGGGTTGTACACCTCGTTGAAGTCTACCAGCTCAATCATGGCCGTTTCAGCACCATCGCCGCGACGGAAGCCGAGCTTGATTACGCGCACGTAACCACCGGGGCGCTCGCCGATGCGGGCTGCAATGGGGCCGTACAGCTCTTTGAGGGCTTCTTTGTTTTGCAGGTAACCGAACACTACACGACGAGAGTGCGTGGTATTGTCTTTGGCTTTAGTGAGGATGGGCTCCACAAAGCGGCGCAACGATTTGGCTTTGGCCACCGTGGTGGTGATGCGCTTGTGCTCTATGAGCGCAATGGCTAAGTTGCGCAGCAGCGCTTTGCGGTGCGAGGCCGTGCGGCCTAAGTTGTTGATTTTATCTCCGTGACGCATAACGGCGGTACCTATCGGTATTTAGGTGGCGGCACCGGGGCTGCGTATAAGCGCTCGACGGTTACCACACTTGTGAACAAATAAATGTTGTTGACTATTCCTCTTCGAGCTTGTACTTGCTCAGATCCATGCCAAAAGTCAGGCCTTTTTCCTGAAGCAACTCTTCTATTTCGACGAGCGATTTCTTGCCAAAATTGCGGAACTTGAGCAATTCGTGGGTATCAAAACGCACCATTTCAGCCAAGGTGTTGATCTTGGCGGCCTTGAGGCAGTTGTACGCGCGCACGCTCAGGTCGAGGTCTTCCAGGGAAGTCTTCAGGAGCTTGCGCATGTGGAGGATGTGCTCGTCTACCACGTTTTCTTGCCGGTCGGTGGGCTTGTCGAACGTGATGTTGTCATCCGTGATCAGCATCAGGTGCTGGATGAGGATGCGGCTAGCCTCACGGATGGCTTCTTCCGGGTGGATGGTGCCGTCGGTTTTTACCTCAATGGTCAGCTTCTCGTAGTCGGTGCGCTGGAGTACACGGGTATTTTCTACGCGGTACGACACATTTTTGATGGGCGTATAAATGGCGTCAATCGGAATCACGCCAATGGCCGCATCTTTGGTGATCATCTCGTCGGCGGGCTGGTAGCCACGGCCTTTAGTGATGGTCAGCTCCAACTCGAGGTTGACAGACGGCTCCATGCGGCATATCAACAGCTCGGGATTCATCACCTTGAACACGTTGGTGACTTCTTCGATCTGGCCTGCGTGGAATTCTTCCTTGCCGCTGATGGTCAGGTATATTTTTTCCGACTGGCTGGCTTTGTCGTCGGGGACCAAGTGCCGGATGCGGATTTGCTTCATGTTGAGGACAATGTCTACCACGTCTTCCACCACACCTTTGATGGTGGCGAACTCGTGGTCTACACCGCCGATCCGCACAGCGCTGATGGCCCAACCTTCCAAAGAAGACAGGAGGACACGGCGCAGGGAGTTGCCGATGGTTTGGCCAAAGCCCGGCTCGAGGGGTTTGAATTCAAAAATCCCTTCAAAATCGGTTGCTTTTTGGAGCAGAATTTTATCGGGTTTTTGAAAATTGAGGATGCTCATATGCAGGTACGGCTTTGGTTTACTTAGAGTACAATTCGACGATCAACTGTTCGTTGATCTTTTCGGGAATTTGATCCCGCTGAGGGTAAGCCAGGAAGGTGCCCTTCATCTGATCGGGGTTCCACTCCAACCAGGTGTACTTGCGCACGTCGTTGGTCTTAGAGCCCACGTTGGAGGTGATGATGTCCATGTTCTTGGAACGACCACGTACAGCAATCACGTCGCCCGGTTTTACCGAGTAGGAAGGGATGTTAACCACTTCTCCGTTGACGGTCACGTGGCGGTGTCCGACCAACTGGCGGGCACCACGGCGGGTGGTAGACATGCCGAGGCGGTACACCGTGTTGTCGAGCCGTGCTTCGAGAAGTTGCAGCAGGATTTCGCCTGTGGCACCCGAGCGGCGCTGGGCCGAGTGGAATGTTTTGCGGAACTGGCGCTCGAGTACGCCATAGGTGTACTTGGCTTTCTGCTTCTCCTTCAACTGAACGGAGTAGTCGGAAGCCGTTTTTTTCTTGCGCGACAAGCCGTGCTGCCCCGGTGGATACTTCCGGCGCTCAAAGTACTTGTCGTACCCGAAAATGGATTCCCCGAACGAGCGGGATTTCTTGGTGGTTGGTCCTGTATAACGCGCCATTACTTGAGTTGAGGGTTGAAGAGTTGAGGAGTTGAGCAAACCGTATGGGCTGCTCAATTACCGGCAACCATTATACACGGCGGCGCTTGGGTGGACGGCAGCCGTTGTGCGGCATGGGCGTCATGTCGTTGATCACGGAAACCTTGATGCCCGACTGGTCGATGGCGCGGATAGCGGCCTCCCGACCCGAGCCCGGGCCTTTTACATATACCGTAGCTGTACGGATGCCGGCATCGAACGCAACCTTGGCCGCGTCGTTGGCCGCTACCTGTGCAGCGTAAGGGGTGTTTTTCTTGGAACCACGGAAACCGGCTTTACCTGCCGACGCCCACGAAACCACCTCACCACTGTTGTTGGTGATGGAAATAATGATGTTGTTGAATGTTGCCTGTATAAAAACCATTCCTTCCGGAGTGATTTTCACTTTGCGTTTGACAACCTTCTTGGAAGCTCCTTTTGCCATAATATCGAGTTATTGGCTGAACGGCTGGCAGGTGCAAGCCGTTCACAGACCAAAAATTACTTAGTAGCTTTTTTCTTGTTGGCCACCGTTTTACGCTTGCCCTTGCGGGTACGCGCGTTGGTACGGGTACGCTGTCCGCGCAAAGGCAAGCCTTTACGGTGACGCAAACCGCGGTAACAACCGATGTCCATCAATCGTTTGATGTTGAGTTGAACCTCTGAACGCAACTGGCCTTCGGTACGAAACTCATCGGCGATGATGCGTGAAATCGTTTTGATGTTGTCGTCGTCCCAGGCTTCTACCTTGGTATTTTCGTCAACACCGGCTTCGTCCAGAATTTTTTTGGCTGAAGATGCCCCGATGCCATAGATGTAGGTCAGACTGATGATCCCGCGCTTGTTGCGGGGCAAGTCAACACCAGCAATACGTGCCATATGTGTACAAAATTGGTGTGTTTAACAGATAAACCAACGCGCGGGTGTTTAGCCCTGGCGTTGTTTGAACTTTGGGTTCTTTTTGTTGATGACATAAACCTTGCCCTTGCGGCGCACGATTTTGCAATCAACGGAACGTTTTTTGATGGACGGACGGACCTTCATCGGTGGCTGATTTTAACTGTGTTATGGCTACTTGTAGCGGTAAGTGATTCGGCCCCGGCTCAGATCGTATGGCGACATTTCTACCGACACACGGTCACCAGGCAGGATTCGGATGTAGTGCATGCGCATTTTTCCGGAAATGGTTGCGGTTATGACGTGCCCGTTCTCAAGTTGTACCTTAAAAATGGCGTTCGACAGCGCTTCCAGCACTTCTCCGTCCTGTTTAATCAAATCATCTTTGGGCATATAGGAGCCTCCTCAATTTTGGGCTGCAAATTTCTAACTTTTTGGCGAAATTTCCAGCAATTCAGAATTATTTTTTACAGCGTCCAAAATCAAGCGGTGATCGGATAAAATATCCGCCTTGTCTTTCCGGACGCATACTGTGTGTTCGTAGTGTGCACTCGGCTTATGGTCTTTGGTAATGATCGTCCATTTGTCTGCCGCCTGATACACTTCTTTTTTGCCCATGTTGATCATGGGTTCAATGGCTATGGTCATGCCGCTTCGCAGGACGGGGCCTTTGCCGCGTTTGCCATAGTTGGGCACTTCCGGTTCTTCGTGCAGCGATCGGCCAATGCCGTGCCCCACCAACTCCCGTACCACCCCGTAACCGTGCACGCGCTCGCAATAATCCTGGACAGCAAACGATATGTCGCCCACGCGCTTGCCCGAAACGGCCTGCTCTATACCTTTATACAGCGACGCGTACGTGACGCGCAACAACTCCAACACCGGCTCTTGTACTCCTGAAAAAGCAAACGTAAACGCCGCATCTCCATAAAAACCGTTCAACTCTACCCCACAGTCCACCGAAACAATGTCGTTGTCCTGAAATTCGCGGGTAGACGGAATGCCGTGCACTACTACATCGTTGTACGACACGCAGAGCGAGCCGGGAAAACCATTGTAGCCTTTAAACGCTGGCCGGGCCTTATGGTCACGGATAAACGTTTCAGCGGCTTTATCAATCTCACTTCCGGTGATGCCGGGCTTGAGCATGCTGCCCACGTGGGCGAGTGTTTTGGTGACCAAAAGACAGGCTTCGCGCACAAGTCCGACCTCTGCATCGGTCTTAAAAATTACTTGCTTGCTTGATGCTGCGCTTGAAAAAACCCCTGTCATGTCCGTCGGCCGTTATTGAGGTTGACCAATTTGAACGCCCGAAGAGGCGCGGCCCTGAATGCGGCCAGATTTGATCAAACCGTCGTATTTCTGCGTTAACAGATAGCTTTCGATGACTTGCAAGGTGTCCAAGGCTACACCCACCATGATCAAGAGGGTGGTTCCGCCGAAGAAAAGTGCAAACTGCTGGTTGACACCCATAGCCGCTGCAAAGGCCGGCATGATACCGATCAGGCCGAGGAAAACAGCTCCCGGCAGGGTAATGCGTGTCATGATGGTATCTATGTATTCCGATGTGGCCTCCCCTGGCTTGACGCCGGGAATGAAGGCATTGCTGCGCTTCAGGTAGTCGGCGTACTGATTGGGGTTCACAATGAGCGCCGTGTACACGTAGGTAAAAATGACGATCAGCAGGAAAAACACCAAGTTGTACCAAAAGCCGTATATATCGCTGAACGCCGACACGGCACCGGAGGTTGATTCACCTGTTTGCAGGTATTGCATGGCCGTTGCGGGCAAAAACATAAGCGCCTGGGCAAAAATGATTGGCATTACACCTGCGGAGTTCACCTTGAGTGGCAGGTAATCGCGGGCACCGGCAGTGGGCAGGCTGGTACCTGTACGACCCACCATGCGTTTGGCAAATTGCAGCGGTATGCGCCGTACGCCCTGAATGATGAGCACCGTGGCCATGGTGATGAGGAAGAATGCCAGCATTTCGATGAAAAACAACACCAGTTGGTTGTCGCCAAACAGTTTCTGGAATTCAAACACAAACGCAGCTGGCAAACGGGCGATGATGCCCGCCTGGATGATCAGCGAGGTACCATTGCCAATGCCTTTGTCGGTAATGCGCTCACCCAGCCACATGGAGAAAATGGCACCTGCAGTCAGGATGATGATGTTGGCAAACCAAAACAGTCCATCGGGTATGTTCGGTGACACTGCACCGGGCACTGAACGCACCAGTTGCAGGTATCCGCCGCCTTGCACCAGGGTGATGGCGATGGTAAGCAGGCGGGTGATCTGGTTGAGGCGTTTGCGGCCGCTTTCGCCTTCTTTGGTTTGGAGGCGCTGGAAATAGGGCACGGCAAAACCGAGCAACTGGACGATGATGGAGGCCGTGATGTAAGGCATTACACCGAGCGCCAGCACAGCTGCATTGTCGAATGCGCCGCCTGAGAACAGGTTGATCATACCCAACAAGTCATTGGAGCTGCGGTTCTGGCTGTAATTGTCCATGGCAGCTGGAACCACACCTGGGAGCACGATAAACGTACCCACCCGGTACACCATAAGCAACGCCAGGGTGAACAGGATTCGATCACGGAGTTCCTTAATGCTCCAGATGTCGCGTATGGAGTTGAAAAATTTCCTCATTATTCCTCAGTTGGAGCGGTTGCCGCAGATGATTTCGTGACGATGTGTACGGTGCCGCCCAAGGCTTCGATGGCTGTTTTGGCGGTAGCCGAGATGGCGTGGGCAGTGACCTCCACTTTGGTGGTCAGGGTGCCGGTACCCAATATTTTTACCATATCAGACATTCTGGCCACGCCGTTATCGGACAACACCTGAAGGCTGATGATGGGAGAACCTGTTTTTTGAGCCAACGATTCTAGCTTGCCGAGGTTGAGTGGCACGTATTCCACGCGGTTCACGTTGTGGAAGCCACGTTTGGGCAGACGGCGTTGCATAGGCGTTTGACCGCCTTCAAAACCGCGTTTTAGCTTTGAACCGCTGCGCGCCTTGTCGCCTTTATGGCCACGCGTAGACGTGCCACCGCGGCCCGAGCCCGTACCACGACCAATGCGTTTGCGGTTTTTGACGGCACCGCTGGCCGGACGAAGATTATGGAGCTCCATACTGGATGTCTTTTTTCGTGTAGGTTAAACGGAATCAGGCCTGTTCGACGGTGACCAAATGCCCAACAACGCGAAGCATGCCATTTAGTTGGGCATTGGACTCGTGTTCAACAGTTTGGTGCATTTTGCGAAAGCCGAGGGCCACCAAGGTTAACTTTTGGCGCTTGGTTTTGTCAATCGGGCTTTTGACCAATGTAATTTTCAATTTGCTCATGACCGTAATGCGTTTTAACCGTTGAACAATTTCTCGAGGGTGATGCCGCGCTGACGGGCTACTTCGACCGGGCTGCGCAACAGGGAAAGCGCTTTAATGGTGGCTTTCACGACGTTGTGGGGGTTAGACGAGCCTTGTGATTTGGCCAATACATCCTGCACACCGGCTATTTCGAGCACTGCACGCATGGCACCACCGGCAATTACACCGGTACCGTGTGCAGCGGGCTTGATGAGCACCCGACCGGAGTCGAATTTGCCATAGGCTTCGTGCGGGATGGTGCCATTCATCAAAGGAACCTTGATAAGGTTCTTTTCGGCGTCTTTCACCGCTTTGCTGATGGCTTCCGACACCTCACGCGCTTTGCCCAGGCCATGTCCTACCGTTCCTTTGCTGTCACCAATCACGACGACTGCTGCGAAACTAAAGGTACGACCACCTTTGGTTACTTTAGCTACCCGGTTAAGGGCCACCAATTTTTCCTTGAGTTCGGAAGTTTCGGCGTTTTTTACTTTATCAACTTCTTGCTTAGCCATATCGTAGCGGATAATCTGCTGAAGAATGTGTTAAAATTGAAGACCGTTTTCGCGAGCGCCTTCAGCGAGGGCTTTCACGCGGCCATGGTAGAGGTATCCACCCCGGTCGAATACGACGTGTTCAATACCAGCAGCTTTGGCTTTGTCGGCAATGATTTTGCCTACTGCTTTTGCTTGTTCGGTTTTGTTGACGTCGGCCGGAATGCCCCCTTCTAATGAACTGGCGGCAGCTAAAGTATGTCCTTTAAGATCGTCGATGACCTGACAATAGATGGACTTATTAGACCGGTACACGCACAGACGGGGGCGTTCCATGGTGCCATTAACTTTTTTGCGTATGCGCAAGTGTATGCGCTGGCGATGTTGTTTTTTCGTGCGTTTCATGCGGCGAAAACGTTATTTTTTACCACCAGCCGTTTTACCGGCTTTGCGGCGAATGATTTCTCCTTTGAACATGATACCCTTGCCTTTGTAAGGCTCCGGTTTACGGAAGGAGCGGATTTTGGCGCAAACCTGGCCAAGAAGCTCCTTGTCGATGCATTCCAGTTTGATATAAGGGGGAGAGCCTTTTTCCATACCGGTGGTCACCTTGATTTCCTCTGGAATAGAGAAGATGATGGGGTGAGAATAACCGACCGTGAAGGTGACCAGGTTGCCCTGGTTTTCGACACGATAACCCACGCCTACGAGCTCCATCTGGCTGAGGTACCCTTCACTCACACCATGAACCATGTTGTTGATGAGGGCGCGATACAGGCCATGCAGTGCGCGGTGGCGCTTTTGGTCGGTTGGGCGGTTGACGATGACCTGGCCATCTTCAATATTCACCTGAATTTCAGGGTCAATTTTTTGCATGAGCGTCCCTTTCGGTCCCTTTACGGTCACGATGTTGTCGGAAGCCACTTTGACTTCGACTTTGGGCGGGAGGCTGATCGGCAGTTTACCAATGCGGGACATGGCGCGATGGTCTTTATTAGTGAGTGTTAATATACGAAGCAGAGGAGTTCGCCGCCCACGTTCTTTTCGCGGGCTTGTTTATCGGTCATGACGCCGTGGGAGGTCGACACGATCATGATACCCAAGCCGTTGATTACACGGGGGATGTCGCCGGAGCCTGCGAACTTGCGCAGGCCGGGTTTGCTGACGCGCACCAATTCGCGGATGATGGGCGATTTGGAAATCGGGTCATACTTCAGGGCGATCTTGATGATGCCTTGTTTATTTTCGGCGTTCTTGTCTTCGAACGTATACTTTAGGATGTACCCCTGATCGTAAAGAATTTCCGTGATGCGCTTCTTGAGGTTAGAAGCCGGAATGTCTACAATCTTGTGACCCGCACGTTGTGCGTTGCGGATGCGGGTGAGGTAGTCTGCTATTGGATCGGTGACTTGCATGGTCTGCGATAAAAATTTGGGTGCAGTGGAACGGTGGATCCTGCAGGGTTACCAGGAAGCTTTGGTGATGCCCGGGATTTTACCTTCCAGGGCCATTTTACGGAACACAACTCGGCAAACGCCGAACTTGCGCATGTAGCCTTTAGGGCGACCGGTGAGCATGCAGCGGTTGTGCAGGCGAACCGGACTGGCATTTCGGGGCAGTTTGTCGAGCGCTTCATAGTCTCCTGCTTCCTTTAGCTTCTTACGCAATGGCGCGTATTTAGCCACCATACGGGCACGCTTTTTGTCGCGGGCGATGACGGATTTCTTTGCCATGGTTTATTATGGATGGGTGTGTGTTCGGTTAACGTTTGACGAAAGGCATGCCCATTTCTTTCAGCAGGGCGAAGGCCTCGGCGTCTGTTTGAGCAGTGGTAATGAATGAGATGTCCATACCCATGATTTTGCTCACCTTATCGATGTCAATTTCAGGGAAAATGATCTGTTCGGTGATGCCCATGGTGTAGTTGCCGCGTCCATCGAACGATTTATCGTTCACGCCGCGGAAGTCACGTACACGTGGAAGGGCAATATTGAAGAAGCGATCAAGGAACTCGTACATGCGTTCGCCGCGCAGGGTAACGCGTACACCGATGGGCATGCCTTCGCGCAGTTTGAAGTTGGAGACCGAAGTCTTGGCACGCGTAGGTACGACCTTTTGGCCGACGATGATGCTGAGTTCCTGGGCGGCGTTTTCGACCAGCTTTTTATCGCCGGTTGCATCGCCGATGCCCTGGTTGATGCAGATTTTTTCGAGTCGAGGCACTTGCATGACCGAACTGTACTGGAACTGCTCCATGAGGGCAGGCACCACTTGCTGCAGATATTTCGTTTTAAGACGAGGTATGTAAGCCATCAGTTGATGATGTTTCCGGTTTTCTTAGAATAGCGAACGCTTTTGCCTTCCACAATTTTGCGGCCGACGCGCGTTGGTTCGCCCGTTTGAGGGTCTACCACTGCGAGGTTGGAGATGTGCACCGCTGCGGGCATTTCTTTGATGCCTCCCTCTTCAGTTTGAGAAGCTTTGACGTGTTTTTTGACGATGTTGACACCATCGACAACGGCACGTTGTTTATCAGAGATCACCGAGAGCACTGTTCCGGTTTTTCCCTTGTCGTCGCCCGCCATAACCATCACCGTGTCTCCACGTTTGATGTGAAATTTGGGGGCAAAACGCTTTTGTTTTTGTTGAGTGGCCATGTTGTTATCGTTCGGATGAGCCGTTTTTCAATGATTAGAGCACTTCGGGTGCCAGAGATACGATACGCATGTAATCACGATCGCGGAGTTCACGGGCAACAGGGCCGAAGATGCGGGTACCCCGCGGCTCGTCGGAAGCGTTGAGCAATACAACGGCGTTGTCATCAAAGCGGATGTAAGAACCGTCTTTGCGGCGGATTTCTTTTTTCGTGCGGACGATGACTGCTTTGGACACCGTGCCTTTTTTGACACCACCGGGTGAGGCGTCTTTGACGGTAACGACGATTTTGTCGCCAATGCCGGCATAGCGCTGGCCTGTGGAGCCGAGTACGCGGATACAAAGGACTTCTTTGGCACCGGAATTATCGGCGACGTTGAGTCGGGATTCTTGCTGGATCATGGCTCGTAAGGTTTACTTAGCGCGTTCAATGATTTCCACCAACCGCCAGCTTTTCTTTTTGCTGAGGGGGCGGGTTTCCATGATGCGTACGATATCACCCATGTTGCAGGTATTTTCTTCATCATGAGCGAAGAATTTATTCGTACGCTTTACAAATTTGCCGTATATGGGGTGCATCAGGCGGCGTTCCACCTGAACAGCAATGGTTTTATCCATTTTGTTGGACACGACCACACCGGTTTTTGATTTGCGAAGGTTTCTGGCTTCCATGTATGCAGCTCTTCTTAAAAATGCTTTTGTTTAGTGCCTGTCGAATTATTTCCGACGACGGCGGGCGCGCAGTTTAGTGCGCAATGCTAATGCTTCCGTGCCGAGGTTCTCCATTTCCTGGTCGCGCAGGGCCGTGTTGATACGGGCAATGTTGCGGCGCAGGTCGCGGATTTCCATGGGGTTTCCTAAGCCCCGTACTGCATGGTCGAATTTTAACTGCTGGTACTCCTGTTCCATTCCAGCCAGGTCGGCCTTCAGGTCTTCGGTACTTTTACCGGTCAGTTCAATTTTTTTATTTGCCATGATTGATATTCAACCCTTGAAAGGTTCAAAAATGCGGTTCAATGTTGCTGTTACTCCTCGTAATCGTAGCGGGTAACCGCTTTGCACAGGGTTGGTAACTTTTGAGCGGCTTTGTTCAATGATTCGTACGCGAGTTCTTTGCTGACGCCCTCTATTTCGAAGAGGATGCGGCCGGGCTGGATTTCGACGATGTAGTGGTCTACAGCACCTTTACCTTTACCCATACGCACCTCGGCAGGTTTTGAGGTCACGGGCTTGTCTGGAAAAATACGAATCCAGACTTTACCTTCGCGCTTCATGTTACGAGTCAATGCGATACGTGCCGCTTCGATCTGACGGCCGGTGATGCGGCAGTGCTCTATAGCCTTGAGGCCAAAAG
>Ga0247841_10005915_pt1 | contig 19367 bp, 18 predicted proteins | sample LaCruzMarch2015__2_FD_192410 | JGI IMG/M metagenome (GOLD analysis project Ga0247841, IMG submission 192410) | Freshwater microbial communities from meromictic Lake La Cruz, Castile-La Mancha, Spain - LaCruzMarch2015_18m | ecosystem: Environmental > Aquatic > Freshwater > Lake | place: Spain... | reverse complement strand
CCCCGACACCTTCCTAACGACATATTTGGGGTTATTTCTTCCCGGAATGGTGGCCTATCTTGCCCATGAAAAAATCATACCAATCCGCCCCGCATATACCTTTATATTTATCGAGCATGGGCTTCACCGCTTTTCTGAAGACATCCCGTTCCGCACCTGTTAATCCTGTAATTTCGACGAGCTGAGCCTTTGCCTTAACGAAGACCTCGGCCATATTCTTTGCGCTCTCTTCCCTGTTGACCCTCGTCTGGATCTCTGCCGCCTCTCCGAAAATCCTCTGCTGCTCGGGAGAGAGCGTTTCCCAGTATTTTTTATTTACCACAACGAGACGCACTGTCAGGATATGGTTTAATAGTGTTGCATATTTATTGACCTCAAAAAATTTCATAAATACGGCAGTGGATAAGGGATTGTCCTGTCCATCGATCGCACCTTGCTTCAGGGCATAGTAAACTTCCTGGGAAGGAAGGTATGTCGGGTTTGCGCCGAGGGTTTTAAAGGTGTCAATGAAAATGGGTGCCTGAATTGTTCTGATCTTCATTCCCCTCAAGTCATCAGGTGTCTTAATGGGTCTTCGTGAATTTGTAATGTCTCTGAGTTCAGCCTCTGCATAGCCGATGAATACAAAACCGTGAGCATCGCAAAGTTTTGAAATTCTTTCTTTCACTTCCTTATCATCGAGCACCCTGTGGGCTGCCGTTCTATCGGGGTATATGAATGGCAGTTCAAGAATATTCAACTCTGGAATAAAGTCTCCGAGAACATCGGCGGTAACGGCAGCGATGTGGAGCGTTCCGTTTTTGACCTGGTTTGCCATTGAACGTTCACCGCCGAGCTGTCCCCAGGGAAAAACCTCAACAGTAATGTCCCCCTGTGAACGTTCACGTATATAGTTTGCGAATGCAAGCGCGCCAAGGTTCTGGGGGTGCGAAGACATCTCATAATGTCCATATTGTATCTTTCTTAAGACGCTTGCGCGATACGGTTTTGGCGGGTCTTCTTTCTTTACGTTGAAAGGATTGGGTTCAGACGGAAGGCCTTCAAGTCCTATATTGTCAATACTCTGAGATAAGAGAAAGTACGGGCCGTCAGGAATACTGTTGATGTCCATTGTTTCGCCGGATTTGATTATCTGTTCACGATATAAATCCTTCCCTTCCTTATCTTTAGCCACCATAACCCTGTATGAGACTGCACCTTCAACCGTACTGAAGGCAAATCTGACAGGAGGGTTATACTGGGGTTGAGGATCAACCGGTGTTGGAGGAGGGAGAAGCTTTTTGGGGTCCAGAGGGGGTTCGCCTTTTTTTGTCATCGTACCTTCATCGCGTTGTAATGCAATCTTCTTCTGCATTGCATCAACAGCAACATGTCCATCCAGCACCTCTGTGAACGCCTTCTTCTCCTGATCCACGGCCACCCTGAATTCCGTTCCGCGAACAGCAGCGGTAGATGATGGTGTTTGAATCTTGAGACGGGAACCTGCGCCTGTCGATTCTCTTACTTTAGTTAAAACCCGTCCGGCCTGGACAGATAGATCACGGATCAAATGTGACGTAACCTTCCTCTGCACAGTTGTAAGGCCGAGTTCTGTGTTTGGGCGTAAAAAGAAAGAACTGCCGTCTTCGAAAGTGACTTCAAGCGCGCTCTCTTCCCCGGTCTTGATAAAGCTCTTCTGCTTTACCTTGTCGTCAAGCTTGAGAGGCATCCATGCTCCTTTGACTCCGTCCTGCAACCGGGCATCGCCTTTAATAAAAGTAACTTTTCCGTCTAATGGTGTCCCCTTTAACAGTTCAATAGGAATATTCAATTTTTCTTTCGGATAGATAAGATGAGGGTTTTTTAGATTATTTATCTTTGCTATTTCGCGCCATTTTTTCGGATACTCAAGGTATTTATTGCAAATTTTAATCAAATAATCCTTCTTTACAACAGTAAGTTCTATCATGTCCTCGGGACTGTAAGAAACATCGGGGGCTTTTTCTTTGCCCTTTGCGGCACATTGAAGGGGGTACGGTAAAAATAACAATACTGCCATAAGTATTAATAAGGTTTTTTTCATTTCACATACCTCTTGCAAAAGGTTATGCAGGATTGGATATTAAAGACTTAAAATATAGTCAATAAATACTTGGGGGTCAATACTTTTCTCTCGTAGCGCTTGAAGCAGTTGCCCTTCTTCTTGAGTAACAATCAGAGGCATGTTTTCAAGGGAATCAAAAACAGCCGTCGATATATTCTTTTGTAACGGTCAAAATCTTAAATTTTGTCATTTGATCCGGGCGAAGACCATGTTTGAAGCAGCGTCAAAACGAGTATATTTTAAGGATAGATTGTCAGCTGATTGTCAACTCGTGGTTGCATTAATTGTCAACTATGTGGCTGATAACAGGTTTAAGGCTGGAATTAAGATTCTCAATCTTAATTGCTGTGCCGGGGTATTGTTTTCTGAATACTCTGAAAACCTCATCTGCAAAAGCCCATCTGCTGCAAAACTTGACTTCAATAAACATATAACACCATCTTTCCACCTGCCCGTGTTCCTCCTTATGTACCCCCAGATTCAGGGAAACCCCGCATTACAATCAGGAATCTCCCGATTCATAAAAAACAGCAAAGCGGTTATAACTATTGCATGAATAAGTTAGTTAACACACTGCGGAGGATACAATGGATATAGGGCACCTTTTCAACTGTACTATCGATATGGGATTTGCCGTTTCGCTTCTGAGCATTATGTTTGTCAATATTGTTCTATCAGGAGACAACGCAGTAGTAATTGCCATGGCAGTAAGATCCCTTCCGGATAAACAGAAAAAACAGGGGATTCTCTATGGTACAGGCATTGCAGTGCTTCTGCGCATTGTGCTCACCTTTTTTGCGGCAAAACTCCTTGATATTCCTTTTATGAAGCTTGCAGGCGGTCTCCTCATTGCTTGGATTGCAGTAAAACTTTTCCTGGAAGAAGGTACTGAGGAAAATGCAGAAAATAAAATAAAGAATGTCTGGAAGGCTATAACAACAATTCTCGTTGCTGACCTTGTCATGAGCGTAGATAACGTTCTTGCTGTGGCCGGGGCAAGTAAGGGAAATCTCACCCTTCTTATTATCGGGCTTGGCATGAGCATCCCCATTGTTATTTTTGCGAGCAGCTTTCTTTCACATCTTATGGAAAGATTCCCGGTCATTACATGGATTGGAGCCGCCATTCTCGGTAAGGTTGCGGGCAGCATGATTATGGAAGACCCGATGGTCGAAAAGATGTTCCATAATCCGGGTCAGCTTGTTGCTTATAGCGTGCAGGCCGTCTTTGCCATCGGTGTTGTCGTATCGGGAAGGTACTGGATGAAATGGAGATCTTCGCATATGAAACCTGTTCAGATCCCGTCAGACCATTATAATCCATTCTATGTGAACGGCTGGGATATGAAGTAAGGCATTGATTTCTTAAAACCCTGAAGCATAATAAATATGCTATTCCTAATACCTAATAGGTGTAGGAATATGTAATGGGCTTTGAAAATAAGACAAAAGAACAGCTTACATCTGAGATAAAACAGATTGGGGGTGCAGGATCATCTTTTTTGTATACGAAAAGCATGTGGACACATGTGGACAATTTCCAACACAGCATCTTATGCTTTAGTAATAGCTTATTACCGACAACATCTTGATATAATTAATTATAATGGTCGGGATGACTGGATTTGAACCAGCGGCCTCTTGCTCCCGAAGCAAGCGCTCTACACCATGCTGAGCTACATCCCGAAGTTCTTTAGAATAACAGACTCACACAAAATATTCCATTGATTTTTACAAATGGACGTGATAGTTATTCGCTCCTTTTCAAAGAAGGTTGACTATGGCAGAAAAAAAACCCATTAAAATCACCGATCTTACTTTAAGAGATGGCCACCAGTCACTCTTCGCCACAAGGATGAAGACAGGAGATATGCTCCCTGTTGCAGAAAAGATGGACAGCATTGGCTTCTATTCCATGGAGGTTTGGGGCGGCGCCACCTTTGATGTAATGACAAGATTTCTCAATGAAGACCCCTGGGACAGGGTAAGACTCCTTAAGAAAAAGATGCCGAATACAAAACTTCAGATGCTTTTACGCGGACAAAACCTTGTGGGCTACAGAAATTACGCGGACGATGTGGTGGACGCATTCGTTGAGAAAGCTGCTGAAGTGGGAATTGACATATTCAGAGTATTCGATGCCCTCAATGACGAAAGAAACTTTATCACTGCCTTTAAGGCAATACAGAAATGCGGAAGGCATATTCAGGGCGCCCTCTCTTATTCGCTCACAGAAAAAAGGCTTGGGGGCCCCATCTTCAACATTGACTATTATATCAACAAGGCCAAACGCGTCGAAGATATGGGTGCGCATTCCCTTTGCATTAAAGACATGGCCGGCATCATTTCCCCTTATGATGCATATGAACTCATATCGGCCCTTAAAAACAGTATAAAAATACCCGTTCATCTCCATACCCACTATACAAGCGGCATGGCTTCCATGTCCTGCCTGAAGGCGATTGAAGCAGGTGCAGACGGGATAGATACATGCCTGGCACCTTTTGCCCTGCGCTCATCACATCCTGCAGTTGAACCATTTATTATTACACTGAAAAATACCCCATACGACACCAGCTTTAATCTTGAAATAATAGCAGAGATCGATGAATATCTTGAAACCATTGTTCCTGACTATATGTCCTTTGCCGATACAACAAGGTTTTCAGTAATTGATATAGGGGTTCTCATGCACCAGATTCCCGGCGGCATGATAAGCAATCTGGTCAGCCAGTTGAAGCAGGCAAAGGCCTTGAACCGCCTCAAGGAAGTCTTTGAAGAGATCCCCAAAACGAGAAAGGACATGGGTTACCCACCCCTTGTAACACCTACAAGCCAGATCGTCGGTGTGCAGGCAGTCTTCAATGTTATAGCCGGGAGATATAAGATGATTTCCAGAGAGGTTAAAGATTATTTTTATGGCCTTTACGGAAAGCCGCCTGTTGAGGTAAACGAAGAAATCAGTAAAAAAGTCTTAAGGGGTTACGAAAGGGGAGAAACACCAATCAAAACAAGACCGGGAAATATCCTCGAGCCGGAATTGCCAAAGGCAAGAGAGGCATTAAAGGGAATAAGCGACAGAATGGAAGATATCCTTATCTATGCGCTTTACCCGATAACAGGGCTGGAATTTCTAAAAAAGAAATACGGGATTCAGTAATCCCTCATTTTTTTATTGACATTTTTTGTTTATTTGTTTAGGAATTTTTAAAAAAGAAAGGAGGTAATAGAAATGCCTGCAAGAATTGATGAAGATGCCTGCACAGGATGTGGAGCGTGCGCAGAGGTATGCCCTGCCGATGCTATAACCGTTGACGATACGGCTAAGGTCGACTCTGAGCTCTGCACAGAATGTGGCGCATGCGTAGAAGAATGCCCAGTTGAGGCAATTTCCCTGGAAGAATAATTTCACTTTACCACAAAAATATAAAAGGGTGAGGCAAAATGCCTCACCCTTTTATATACCGGGCTCAACCGCATGTTTTTTAAGCTTTACAAAGATTTTACCAATATCTCTGATAAATCCATTGCCTTCATCGTTTCAATCTTCCCCTTATCCTTGATAGCATCTTCTATCATAATCAGACAGTAAGGGCAGGCGGTAACAACAGTATTTGCAGATACATTTATAGCCTCATCTATTCTTGCGTGGTTAATTCTCTGATGGTGTTCTTCCATCCATATCCTGCCGCCGCCACCGCCACAGCAGAAGCTTCTGTCATGGTTTCTTTCCAGTTCAACGTAGTTGCCATTTTTCACTTTATTAACAACATTTCTCGGTTGTTCGAAAACCTTGTTGGCACGGCCGAGATAGCACGGGTCGTGGTATGTGATAGTTCCTTCGATTGAAGGATTAACTGCTATTTTACCCTCATCGATGAGCTTCCAGAGAAACTCTCCCTGATGATATACCTCAAAGTTTCCGCCAATCTGAGGATACTCATTCTTTAATGTGTGGTAGCAATGGGGACACGTGGTGATTATCTTCTTGATGCCGAGTTCGTTGAGGAGTTCAACGTTGCCCTGTGCTATGCCGAGATAAAGATCTTCGTTACCGCATCTCCTTGCAGGATCGCCACAGCATGTCTCGTCCTGGCCCAGGGTACCGAAAGAAATGCCGGCCTTATTGAGTATTGTGGAAAATGCCTTGGCAACTTTCCTGTTCCTGTCATCGAGGGATGCTACACATCCTACCCAGTACAGATATTCAACTTCTTCTGCACCGGCATTTTTTATATCAAGGCCTTCTACCCATTCTGTCCTCTGCCTCTTTCCCATACCATAAGGATCAACCTTCTGCTGCAGGTTTTTGAAAAGAAGTCTTGTTTCGGGGGTTGTCTTGCTGAGTGTCAATGTCAGGTATCTTCTCATCTCAATGTTTTTGTCAAAGGTAGGTATAGAGACCGGACAGTTTACCTGACAGGCAAGACATGCAGTACATGACCAGAGTGTTTCTTCATCAATAACTTTGTCAATTAAGCCATCCTCATTTTTTACCCCTGCCGCTGTTCTCTCCCACTCGGCCTTAAGGTCCTGGATAAATTTCTTCGGTGAAAGCGGTTTTTCGGTTGCATAGGCAGGACAAAGGTCCTGACACCTGCCGCACCTTGTGCATGCATCAAGGTCAAATGTTTGTCTCCACGTGAAATTCTCTATGGAATTCACACCAAATTCTTCAGCATTTTCAAAGTCTTCAATGGGTGCAATAGCGCCCCTGGGAGAATCCTCAACACCTCTGAACATCATGTTCAGCGATGACGTAATGACGTGGAGCAGCCTTGAATAGGCAATATATGCTATAAGTCCGAAGGATATGAGCATGTGGAAATACCAGAAAAACTTGTGAGCAGCCTTAATCCCGTCCTGACCAAGACCAAGGAAAAGATAGGATGTAATCCAGCCTATGAAACTCCATACCTCAAAATCCGGCCTTGATGTGGCAATCCTTGCACCTTCCACAAGAAAGCCTGTTACGAGAACCACCAGTATCCAGACCAACGTAATTGCATCATCGGGTTTATTGTCAAGCCTTGAAGGTTTGGTAACATACCTTCTCCATATTGCCATTATGATGCCGATTATAGCTACGAGACCGGCCCCATCGAGCACTGCAGAGAAGATCAGATAAAAACCGCCCTGAAGGATATTTGCTTTAAAAAGCGGCCTGATAACGTCATCCTGGATGGCCACAAGTGCGGTGCCTATTGCAAGAAGAAGAAAGCCCCAGAAAATAAAAAAGTGCATTGTACCGGGAAACGACTCGCGCAAAATGGATTTATGAAAAATACCATTATCGATAAAATAGGCTATCCTTTCTCCCAGTCTTTTTGAAAAATCGAAGGGGGCGCACTTACCTTTCGCAATCTTCCACATGGCGTACCTTTTTTTCAGGCCCACAATGAGAACAATGAAGGTAATTACCATTAACGCATACGATAACCACCTTGCCCCTTCTCCCACATTCCAGAAGATTTCTCTCCCGATCTCCATAATATGCCTCCTAACGGTTTTGATTTGTTATAATTTTCACAAAATGAATATAAAATAAATAAGATTACAAAATCAATAAAAATGCATCGTTCGCAAAACGGCGGTTTGCAACGCATTGAGTCATTTGTCATCTGTTTTACCAAAAAAACATCTTGACACACATTTAACCATTCTGATAAAAGGTGTGTATACTCATACATGAAAAAATCAATCCTGACCATAATCATAGCCACCGTTATAATTACAATCACATATGGCATGGCTCTATCTGCACCAATAACATATAAAGTAAAACCGGGCGACAGCTTATGCAGTATCGCAAAGAAGCATAATATTCAAGTGGATAAGCTTAAGAGCCAGAACAATTTAAAAACAAACAAGCTGAGTTTAGGGCAGCAAATCACTATAAAGGGCGACTCAACAGTTTCTACAGGGGCTTCTACAGGGACAACAAAGGCAACGGCAAAAACAAAGGCAACGGCAAAAACAAAAAAGGAAGCGAGAAACGCCCAGCCGGTTGAGGCTGTTATCACAGAAAATGACGGCGAGTTCGTAGAATACAAGACAAAAAGGGGCGATACCATTGACAAGATTGCCCTAAAGTTCAACGTTGACCTGGAGGATGTTTTAGAAGCAAACAACCTGGCGGATAAAAAGCTTAAACCCGGCAAGGTCATACTTATCCCCAAGATCGTTGAAGACAAAGACGACGAGTTTGTAACACTTGCCAACAAATCAATTAAACCATGGAAAAGCAATGATGAAAAATATATGCTGGTAAAGGTGGCAAAGAGTTTCATGGGAGCGCCATACAGGTATGGAGGGGAGAGTGTCAGAGGTCTCGATTGTTCTGCCTATGTAAAAAAGATCTATGACATATTTGATGTTCCGCTTCCGAGGAGTGCTCGGGAACAGTTTAACGTAGGCGAAAAAATAACAAAAGACGATCTTGCCATTGGAGACCTCGTTTTCTTCAAAACAAAAAGATATATAAAATACCCCACGCATGTTGGCATCTATATTGGAGAAGGTCATTTTATCCACTCATCCTCGGGACATAATAAGCTTGGCGTTAAAATAGATTCTCTTTCGTCAGATTTTTATGGCAGAACATTTACAGGGGCTGTAAGGGTAAAAAAGACATCTGATGAAAGCGCTGATACAACAAGAAGCTCTGAAAAAACCACCAATAACTCCTGAATAAACAAATTCTAACAACCAGGCACCGGATTCCAAATAAATTTCGATAACAGAATATCCATGTTATAAACTATTTTTAATTTGATCATGATTTATTAGCTTATTATCCTGTTTACTGTTATTTGGTTATTTGATTATTATATATCATCACAGGGTATCTTATGGGTGCCACCCGACAATATGTATGGCTGATAATCTTTTCATTGCTCCTCCATTTGGCAGGATATTTCATGCTTTTCAAGAAAATGGAACCATTCCTGTATTTCTTCTACCTCACTTCATGGTGGTCATATATATTTTTCATTGATGCGCTTGTGGCAACTAAAACAAAAAGACTCCTTATCCTGAACAAACATCTTCCTTTTCTTATCATTGCATCCTGTGGTTTCTGGTGCATATTTGAAATTATGAATATAGGCCTGAAGAATTGGTTCTATATCAATCTGCCGGCAGAGATTTGTTACAGGTACACAGGATATTTTTTCGCCTACGGAACGGTAATCCCTGCCATCTATATAACAAAAACGTTTTCACAATCGCTCTTTGAGAAAATAAAAACTAAACCTTTCCGCATAAAGCATTATCCGTTTTATTCCATGTCTTTCGGCATTATGTTTCTTTTTCTCATATGCCTTTTCCCTGACTACCTCTTTCCCCTCACATGGATATTTCTTGCGCTGATACTGGATGGCTGCAACTATCAAAGAGGCTACGCCTCGTTTATGAAGGACTTTACGGATGGGAATCCCGGTAATTTCCTTGCCGCAATGTTCTCCGGGCTTATTTGCGGCCTGCTGTGGGAAGCGTGGAATTTTCTCTCAATTTCAAAATGGATATACTCGGTACCTTTTTTTGAAGATTTAAAGATCTTCGAAATGCCGATACCTGGTTATACAGGCTTTCTTGTGTTCGGGCTTGAAACGGTTGCCTTTGTAAATTTTCTTGACGGCATCAGGTCATCTCGGAGACTGTTATCTTTTGTCGCCGTAATCGCCTTTGTTTTCTCCATGCTCACCTTTACGCTCATAGACAGGTACACCGTTTTTTCATACGCACCTGAAATTGAGGATATCGACTTCATCGGAAAAGAAAAGCTGAATTATTTGAAAATGGCTGGTGTTCGGACAAGTTTCGGGATTAACACCAACCTGCTCAGTCTCCAGGAAAGAGTAGACATGAAGCTTCTCCATCTTAAAGGGTTAGGGCTACAAAAATATTTAAAACTGAAAGGTCAGGGGATAAAAAACATTGATGATCTTTCAAAACTCGATGACACGGCACTCTCGAAAATTATCGATGAGGATAACATGCGAAGGGTAAGGGTTTATTTAAAAGCAGCAAAGAAGGCAGTGAATGGTGGATAGCGAATAGCAGGCAGTTGGCGGATAGCGTTTAGCGTAGAGCGTTTACAATAATTTCACTTTTCACCGCATCGACATATGATTAGATGTTTGGAAGTTTAGTTGACCCTCCAAACCTCAAACCTTCTAATCTTCTGTTTTCCCCTGCCTTTCACCTTGTCCCGCCTTCGGCAGGATTAAGGCTTGCACCTTTTTCGGTTTAGCGCTATTCATGTTGACATAGATCAACCTTATATGGTGAAATACCTTTCATGACAAAGAGAAAAATAAAGGAAGAGATAAAGAAACCCGATATCGTCATCAGGTCAGTCACCGCCACCATCGACTGGATTAAAAACAATATGAAGGCTTGCATTATAGGGCTCATCATCGTATTTGTCATCTCTTCATCACTTTTTGGATATAGTGTCTACTCTAAAAGACAAGACGACAAAATACAGTTCATGTTATCACAGGCTATACAGACCTTTGGCGAATTCACAGCATCCGGCAACGTCGAAAAGATGAATATTGCTGAAACCTTATTCAATTCAATTCTCAGGGAAAATAATAATAAAATGAACGCCGTTGCAAGGCTTTACCTCGCTAAAATCAGTTACATGAAAGGAAAGCCCGAAGAGGCAAAAAAACTTTATCAGGAAGTACAGAGTCAATCCAATGATCCTGCCATTCTATCAATCGCTGAAAAAGCCATCCAGCAGATTGATAAAAAATAATGGATATACACAATTACGCTGAAAGCAAAAGACTTTCTCTCAGGCAGGTGTTTGATTTTACCTCAAGCGTTAACCCTCTGGGCCCTTCAAACAAGGCAAAAAATGCCATAAGAAAGTCCATTAAATTTCTCGAATTTACGCCTGACAAGGAAATAAGGTATCTAAAACGTTATATATGCAAGCAGGACCGTATAGACGAAGACTGTGTCATTTTCGGTCATGGCTCGTCTTCGTTGCTCCACAGTCTTCTCGGGGCAACAGAACCAAAGACCATACTCCTCGTTTCACCGGTTTCAAAAAGGTATATAGATATACTTAGCAATTATCGAATCAATATTCAGCTGTTCTCTGCGGAAGAAAGATATCACCCTCAATTTTCAATAGACATCGCCGGACTTATAGATCGTCTAAAAACTGTCGATATGCTTATTCTGCCGAACCCTCACGATGTGATGGGCACCATGATGCCTGCAGAAAGCCTCGGTTTGCTGATTGAAGCAACAGAGAAAGCCGGAAAGATATTGGTCATCGATGAGAGGTACATGGACTTTACCCCTTTCAAATCCTCGGTTAAGCTTGCAGCAGAATCAAAAAACACCCTTATGATCCGTACATTTTCGGAATTTTATGCGTTGAATGGGCTGCCTTTAGGTTATGGGGCAGGCTCCCGGACGCTGATAAATAAATTGAGTGCCAGCCTGATTCCGCCGCAAGGCAATGTGCTCGTTTATGCTGCTGCCATAGTATCCCTCAAAGACAAGGGGCATAAAACAAGAACTATGAAATTTGTCAAAGAAGAAAAGGAATATTTCGTTAAAAAATTAATGCAGATTGATGGTCTTCGAATATTTGATACAGCCTGCAATTTTCTCCTCCTGAAAATCGAAAGGCAAATACCTGATCTGGCAAGCCTTTTCATCAAATACCATATCGTAATCGACGAATATTCAAGCGAATCAGCCGGCACCTATCTGAAGGTGCCTTTAAAGAGACACAAGTCGAATGCGCGGTTCATAAAAACCCTTAAAAATATTCTTAAAACATACTGCCAAAAAACAGTTGACAGCAACACTGCACAACATATATAAGGTATTAACACAGAAAATATTAAACAAAATCCATGAGAAAAAGGGGATAGCTATGAAAAAGAATAAAATATTCTTCATTATTGCCGCTGTGATCATGTGTACATGCTTCAGCCAGAATATTGCATCGGCCCAACAGGAAAAACCTTTTCCCACAAGACAGATTAACTATATGATCTGTTTTGATCCGGGCGGTCAGTCCGACAGGGTAGCGAGGTTGCAGCAGCCGCTTCTTGATAAAATATTAAAGCAAAAGGTTATTATTGACTACAAAGTGGGCGGCGGCGGCGCGCTTGGATGGAGAGAACTTTCAAAGGCAAAACCCGATGGTTACACTGTTGCGGGGTTCAATGTCCCACATGTTATCCTTCAGCCCCTGCAGCAGGAAGTCGGTTACAAGACAGAACAGATCGTCCCTGTGGTTATATTTCAGAGAACACCCCTCGCGCTGGCAGTTTTGAAAACGAGCCCAATCAAGACCTACCAGGAATTTCTTGACAATGCCAAAAAGAACCCCGGAAAAGTGACTATTGGCGGTTCTGGAACTTTTTCCGGTTACCATATGGCCGCACTCAGACTGGAGAAATTTGCAGGCACCAAGCTTACCTATGTACCATTTACCGGATCTGCCCCTCAGATGACGGCATTTCTCGGCGGACACATCGATGCTATTTTCGGAGCCTCCGATGACCTGACAAGATATAAAGACAAGGTTCGCGTCCTTGCCTTTGCCACTGAAAAACGTTTTGTAGAATTCCCTGATGTCCCGACCTTTAAGGAGTTGAAGATGGATCTCCTTGAGGCGGTTGACCGGGGCGTGGCAGTTCCTCCTAAGACACCCGCATACATCATCAAGAAACTCGAAGCCGCATGGCTCGAAGTAGCGAACGCACCTGAGGTACAGGCAGAGATGAAAAAACAGGGATTTATACCTGTCGCCATAGGGCACGAGGAAAGCACCGCGTATGTTGCGAAAATGACGGCAATTTATAAGGAGCTTACTGCGGGTCTGAAAAAATAGCCTGAATAATCAAGTAATCGAAACTGGGGACGGTTTTATGAAAACACAAAAGTCGGCTGATATTGCAAGCGGTTTTTTTATTTCCATTCTCGGCTTGGTAGTATTGCTTGCCGCCATGCAGATAACGGGCGGGATGGAGGAACGGCTGCCACCCCGTACCCTCCCCTATGTCCTTGGCTTCATAATCCTTATTGCCGGGATATTTCTGGCCATCAAGTCATGGCGTTTCCAGGGAGAAAATCCTGTCATCAAATGGCCGGACAGGACCGGAATGTTCAGGGTTCTGGTGATACTCGTAAGTCTTGTCATATATATAGCCCTCATAGACCCCCTTGGAATGCCTATCAGCACTGCACTCTACGTTGCCTTTTCCGTCTGGTATCTCTGGATCGGACGTCATGCAATATTGTATGCCATCATAACCGGTATCCTGTCGGGAGCAACGGTGTTTTATCTCTTTATCCGGTTCCTGGAACTCTCCTTTCCAATTGGACCCTTACAACAATAGGAGGTCATGGTGATCTTTTCCTGGGATTTTCTTCTGCAAGGTTTTGCATCAGCCCTCACCCCGGCAAACCTCATGTGGGCGACAATCGGATGTTTCATAGGAACACTCATCGGAGTACTGCCAGGCATCGGTCCTTCCGCTGGCATCGCAATCCTTCTGCCGCTTACTACAATCATACCGCCAACATCCGGGATCATCATGATGGCAGCTATCTATTACGGAGCAATGTACGGAGGGTCGACCACCGCCATTGTCATAAATATCCCCGGCGAGGCGTCATCCGTTCCCACGGCAATTGACGGGTATGAAATGGCAAAACAGGGCCGTGCAGGCCCGGCACTTGCCATTTCTGCTGTCTCCTCGTTTTTTGCAGGCACCTTGAGCCTTGTGGGACTTACATTCTTTGCACCTGTGCTTGCTAATTTCGCACTGGCCTTCGGTCCCCCAGAATACTTCGCCCTTATGTTTATGGGCTTGAGCCTCGTAATCAGCCTTTCCGGCCGTGCCCTTCTGAAAGGTATCATCGCTGCAGCCCTGGGGTTGATCGCATCTCTCATAGGACAGAACCCCCTCACGGGGGCGGCCCGCCTCACCTTCGGGTCTGTCGATATGATGGCAGGGATCAACTTCATCAGTGTCATCATCGGGCTTTTCGCCATAAGTGAAATAATGATAAACGTGGAGCATATAACAGCAAGGATTTACGAAATAAAAAAGGTTGACTGGATACCCAGATGGGCGGATATGAAAAGGTGCTTCGGCGCAATGCTCCGCTCAACCGGCATCGGTTTCTTCCTGGGCCTGCTCCCGGGATGTGCGCCTGCCGTTACGACATTTGTTGCCTATGATGTCGAAAAAAGGGTATCGAAACACCCTGAAGAGTTCGGGCATGGCGCAATTGAAGGTGTTGCCGCCCCGGAGGGCGCAAACAATGCAACAACAAGCGGCGGTTTTGTGCCCCTCTTCGCCTTTGGACTTCCTACGGGCCCCGCCCTCGCGGTATTGCTCGGCGGGTTCATGATGTACGGTCTCCAGCCGGGGCCCATGCTATTCAAAGAGAACCCGCAATTCGTCTGGGCTGTCATTGCAAGTATGTACATCGGCAACGTAATTCTGTTAGTGCTCAACCTCCCGCTGGTGGGCATGTGGGCACGCATTGCCCTCATCCCCTTTCCTATCCTTGCTCCCCTGATCATTCTCTTTTCCGTAATCGGGGCTTTCAGTATACGATTTATGCTCTTTGATGTATGGGTAGCCCTCATTTTCGGAGTTATCGGCTATGTCATGCGTAAATTAGGTTTTCCCATTGCGCCCATGGTACTGGCAACTGTACTGGCTCAGATGCTTGAGACATCCCTGCAGCAGTCATTACTCATTTCTCAGGGCTCTCCGTTCATCTTCTTCACTCGGCCTATAGCAGCATTTTTCATGGTCCTCGCGCTTGCCTCGATTATACGCGGTGTATGGGTACAGATTAAAACCAAAGCCCCTGAAGTGGCTTTGGAGGATGATGAAAGCTAACGGTTTTCGCTGATTCCGATGCGGAAACGGTAGCCCTGATAACCAAAGATGATGCCGCCCTGGATGATCTCCTCCACTTTCAACCCCGGACTCAATTGCTGCCCTTCCTGAAGGATCTTCTCATTGACTCTTACCACGCGGGTATGCGGCTCAGAACTATAGGCATGACCGGAAACCTTAAACTCGGGTAAAGCGCTCTTAATGGCAGGGGGAAGCTCATTCAGGCTGAAAACTTTATCAACAGTTGTTATCTTCTTTTCTGTGCGGGTCTGCGGCTCCGCTGGTAAGCGTTTGGCTGCAGGAGCTTTTTCAGTTTCTTTTTCCTGTGAAACTACCTTTGCATTAACTGTTCGGTTTTGCTCTCTGTTCTCAATTCCTGTTGACGTCACTGCCGCTGTTTGCTGAACAACAGGCAATTGCACAGAGGCTACTTTTTTTTCAGCCTTCCAGGGGGCGATCAACCAGATTATTACCCCTACATTAAAGAACAGTAAAACAAGGAGGAGATAAGGCCAAAGGCGCCGTTTCCTGCGCACCAGCACCGGCTGTTCCGAAAACGTCAGCAGTTTCGGCTGTTCCTCCCGCTCACGCTTTTGCTCAGCCTTTTTCAGTGCTTCAAGAATATATGACATCCCTAACCGCCCCTCTTCCCTTCATGGAGAACTGGCCCATCATTGTCATCTGCAGCGGTCAAACATATAATCGTTCTGGGACCTACGATCCCGTCCGCCAGAAGTCCTGCGGTAAGCTGTAATCTCTTTACCTCTTTGACAATCTCACCGTGGTACACCTGCTCCCGGCCGGTTGGTACAGGCCGTCCCTGGATTAGAGCCAGCTGTCTATCGAGCCATGCCACCATTGGTCCACGATCGCCTGGTTTCAATTCCTCCTTATACTCCTGAGGTGCCCGCCATAGAATAAAATAATCTCCGGCCCACCGGCGGCTTATTTCATTAATATCAATATCCCTTGTCTCGTTCCCTATAACAAAGACAGCAGTCTCTCCCCTGAGGGAGATCAACGCAGCAAAGTATTCATCACCTTTTTCATCAACAAGGGTCAGCACAATGGGCCTGTTCATCAATCTCAGATGACCGATATTGCCTTTTCCCTTTAAACATTGCAGACCTTGCTTCCGGGCTTGTTCGCATACGGTTCGGCTATCTCCCCGACTATACTGTAGCTGCCATTGTTTGAAAAGTGCCTGATACGCCATTTCCATCGTAGCATTAGCAGTATAATTGACGGGCCGCTCAAGGTTAGTTTTTTTCACAGGGTTATCTTTTGCTTTGGCAACAGCTTCCTGCACAGCCGGTCTTGAGGAGGCCACCACCACAGCCTTTGTTCTTTGCATATAATATACCGTTCCGAGGGCTGTTAAAATGACAAGAAAAAAACCTGCAAGCACTCCGTAAACAATCCTTTGCCTTTGCCGCTTATGACCGCCCTCTCCAAAGACCTCATGCGCTGAAGTCATCAACGTTTCCATATCAACTTGGTCTTTGCCCTGAACGTATGTTCCAAGCAATGCCCTGTCGCATATTACATTAATAAGTCTCGGTATCCCTCCGCTCAGTCGATAGAGCCTTCTCAGAGTCTGTGGAGGGAATAATTGACCACGGACCAGTCCTGCCACTGACAAGCGATAGTTTACGTATGCGGGGACCTCCTCCCTGGATAGATGCCCCAGGTGGTACCGTGCCGTGATCCGCTGCGAAAGTTGAAGGAGTTGCGGCTGCTTCAATATTTCCCTGAGTTCGGGTTGTCCAAGCATGATCATCTGGAGCAGTTTATGCTCATTCGTCTCGAGATTTGTTAGTAAGCGAATTTGTTCGAGCACTTCCGGCTTCAGGTTCTGGGCCTCTTCTATAATGATAACAGCCCTCCGACCCTTTGCATGCACATCAAGAAGATAGTCATTGATGCCGGCTATAAAGACCTTTATACTCGTGTTGCCTTCAGGATAACTGATTCTGAACTCGTCGCAGATAGTCGCTAACAATTCCTCTACAGTTAGTTTCGGATTGAGAATAAACGCGACCTCCGTATCTTCGGGCATCAGTTCGAGCAGACGGCGGCAAACCGTTGTCTTGCCTGTTCCAACCTCACCGGTGAGCAGAACAAAACCGCCATCGCTTTTGATCCCGTATAAAAGATGAGCCAAAGCCTCACGGTGTCCAACGCTCGTGTAAAAATAGCGGGGATCCGGCACAATTGAAAAAGGCTTTTTTGTCAAGCCGAAGTATTCTTCATACATGAGGGTCACATATTCAATCCATAAGTGTTTTTAATGAAAAAAAACATATTACACAATGAAATTAACATATTATAGTTTATTTCACCCTTAATTTGCAGACATATTGTAAACCACAAATACCCGGTTTACCTGATCACCTCTTCCAGCATGAACTTTGACAGCTTCCTGACGCCATCCCGAAATGGTTTTGTATGGAAACCGCCTGTCCATCCCTCATCGTTCAGGAGGTCAGACACAATTAAAAAGGCAATGCCTTTTATCCCTTTGAGTTTGCATACTGCATAGAAAGAGGCAACCTCCATCTCAACGGCAGAGATACCAGCCTCACGATATTTTCTGGTTTTTTCCCTGGTCTCCCTGTAGATGGCATCGCAGCTCCAGATTATGCCTTCCCTGAAACCCCGCTCTTTGGTACGCTGTTCCCATTCTTCAAACCAGTTCGAGTAGACAAAGTCACCTTCGTCGTCAATGTAGTGTGAGGAGACCCCGTCCTCCCTTAAAGCACCCTTTGCCGCAATCACATCGCCAATCTTTAACTGGCTGGCAATCCCGCCGGCATAGCCCCAGATGACAAACTCTTTTACACCGAAGGCTGCAAGCTCCTCCACAAGAGCAGCAATATTGGGGCCGCCGAAATATGACCTTGTAATGACAGTACTGCTCTCCTCGATCCTGTACAGCCACCGAAAATTCAGCCATGCATCAATAAGCCTGTGTTTTTTCCTGTTTAAAACACGCTTTACATCGCCTGAATTGAAGACAATAATTGCCCTTTCCGGAAGGGCAAGTTCATCTGCCGTCTTTCCTGTGAAAGCTGATACCAGATCAACAGGATTTAAGAGAGGGAGGGATGAATCAAAAAACCTTTTCAATAAACTTACTCTTCAATTTTTGGTATGTAGCTTCGATATGTTCTGAAATAACTCTGGTTTCACCCACAACGGCCATGAAATTAGCATCTCCGAACCATCGCGGGACCATATGAATGTGTATATGTTCTTCAAGTCCGGCTCCGGCAGCTCTCCCCACATTTATGCCTACATTAATTCCATCTACTTTGAGTTCCTCTTTATAAATAGTAGTCATAATCCTTACAAGCCCCATCATATCCATGGTCTCTTCATTGGTGAGCCCTTCGAGCAGCCCTGTATGCCTAACCGGCACAACCATTACGTGTCCGTTTGTATAAGGGAATTTGTTCATGATAACAAATGCCGTGCCCTTTCTGCCGACAACGAGCAATTTCTCATCATCCTTGCTGTCAATGCAGAGGAAACATTTTCTATCGCCCTTAACGGTGGTGCTGCTGATATACTCCATTCTCCATGGCGCCCATATTCTATCCATCTCAATCCCTCATAAAAATATAATCTTTCCAATGCTCCGGGAATACTTTCATGCCTGCATGGAGCATGAGCAAAAAATCCATTCGGCCGTGACGGCCTCTTTCCAGGACAACGCATTTAAGGGTTCAAACGTTGCGTTCAAAAGAATGGTTCTATCCATAAACCATTAGAAAATAACGTTTATTTCTCTTGATTGTCAACGTTTTTCGTATCGGGGACATCCTATAGGCTGCAACAACCTTGTCAGGATTTTACCCTTGAAATCTAATCATAATTACGAGAGAATAGATTTACGGATGGAAAAGTCAACTAAATAAAGGAGAACCATGGAGAAATCGTCTCCCCGCGATATAACGCGCACAACGCTGAGCGTTTTGCTGATTGGCATTCTCATCGTAGCTGTCTTCTGGATCCTCCACCCTTTCCTGCCCTCGTTAATTTGGGCAACCATGATAGTCGTAGCGACATGGCCGCTCATGCTGCGTATTCAGGCACGGCTGCGGGGTAAACGAGAGCTCGCTGCCCTGGTGATGACGGCGGCGCTGATACTCGTTTTTGTCATACCATTCTGGCTCGCGGTGTCAACCATCATAGATAATTATGATAAGATCGGTGCCCTGGAGGAATCCTTCCATAAAAGCACTTTACCATTGCCTCCCCACTGGGTGGAAAGTCTGCCGATGATAGGTCCCAGGCTTTCAAGGGCATGGCGGGAAGTTTCCTCTGCCGGCCCTCAGGGGCTAATCCTGTGGCTCACACCCTATGCCGGAAAACTGGCCG
>Ga0247841_10005914_pt1 | contig 19369 bp, 19 predicted proteins | sample LaCruzMarch2015__2_FD_192410 | JGI IMG/M metagenome (GOLD analysis project Ga0247841, IMG submission 192410) | Freshwater microbial communities from meromictic Lake La Cruz, Castile-La Mancha, Spain - LaCruzMarch2015_18m | ecosystem: Environmental > Aquatic > Freshwater > Lake | place: Spain... | reverse complement strand
ACTTTTGACGCCGTTAATCGTGTTCACCGATCCCTCGATCATATCAGTTACATCTACATCCATTACTTCAGGACTTGCGCCTTTGAGCGTAGTTGTAATGGTGACAATAGGGAAATCAACTTTGGGCAGGAGATCAACGCCAATACTGGGATAACTGACGATGCCCACGACCACCAAGGCCATAATAACCATGGTGGCAAAAACGGGACGTTTAACCGATGTATCAGCGAGCCACATTTACTTTTACCCCTTCCGATAAATTGTTCTGACCAATAACGACAATCTCTTCCTGTTCTTTCAACCCCTCCAGCACTTCTACAAATTCTCCATATTTCCCGCCTATCTTAATAACCCTTTCACGGGCTTTATCTCCATCGACAACAAATATGCGAATAACAGCGTTGTCGTAAAGCAGTGCTGTAATCGGAGCAAGAACAACAGTGCGAGCCGCCGATGTATAGATAAGTGTCCTTGCAAAAAAACCAGGCTTTAATAAGTGATTAGCATTGGGTACCAGAGCTTCTGCCTGCAGGGTTCGCGTTTTTTCTTCCACATTTGGATACAGAAGGGTTACTCTGCCTTTGAATTGTTTATCGGTATAAGAATCAACGTTGAAGACAACTTCCTGCCCTAGTTTGATGCTGGCCGCGTCTTTTTCACTGATTGTAAAATTAAGTTTCAGGGGGTTGATTTTAATTAATTGTAATAGCGGTGTTCCGTTGCGCACATAATCGCCGACAGAAATTCTCTTCTCTTTTACCGCCCCGGTCAAAGGTGAATATATTTTTGTCCGGGAAAGCTTTTCTTTGGAAATTGCTAAAGTGGCTTTTGCCCTGTCCAGTTCAGCTTCTGCCAGTGCTAGTTTTGTGGTTATATCATCGAATTGCTGTCGAGTAATAAGTTCTTCCTGGTACAAAGTATTTTTTCTCTTATATTCGGCTTTAGCATTAGCTAAATTGGCTTCGATCTGTTTTAAAGCCGCTTCCGATCTTTTCCAGTCCAGCATATAATCGATCTCATTTATTTCGACCAGAAGAGTTCCTTTATTAACAGGGGAGCCTTCATCCACCTTGATCTGTCTGACGATGCCATCCACCTCAGAACTTACCGTTACCTCCTCATCCGCTTTCAGCGTTCCTGTTGTTTCCAGATAAGGTTGAATTTTTTTCTTTTCTGCCGTGGCTACGCGCACATTGACAGCTTTATCCGGCAGTGCTTTCTTTTCTTTCGTGCACGAAACTAAGATTAAACTTACCATTACCAAAATCAGAATCAAGCTCAGCAATCGCCTTGCCCTGTATTCTGAAATCCTATTTTCCCCCGGATTTACATACTTTCTGAAATTCATGAAATAATCCTCCCCGTGTTCAGCCAATTATGGCTTGCCTTATTAATTACTGCTAAGGACAAATTTTAGCAATGTACCATTTGATCTTTTGACTCTCAAGTATGCAAGTTGATAGCTGTAATATGCTTCTACAACGCTTCTTTCCGCGGAAAGAAGCAGAGAGTTTGCGTCCATGACATCGAGATTCGTGGCAAGCCCATTATCAAACTGTCGAACTACAGCGCCGTAATTATCCTGAGCAAAAGTCAACTGGTCTTCTGAGAACTGGAGCGCGCCTTTCTGAGTTTGCAAATCAAGATAAGACCCTTGCAATTCTATATCAACACTCTTTTTAAAGTCTGCATAAGCTAATTTTGCCTGCCGCTCTTTTGCCTTTGCTTCTCTATACTCAGCCACCCGTAAACCGCCTTCAAAAAAAGGAAACAATAAAGATACGCCGGATACAAGAGTCTCTCTGTTGAGAGTTTGTCCGGGGGGATTCTGATCGGCTTTGCTATATATAGCAAATAGACTTAAGCTGGGCCAAAAAGCACCACGGGCATAAGATACATACCCCTCGGCTATTTGCGCCTGCATATCATAACTTTTTAAATCAGCCCTTTTATCAAAAGCGACACTGCGCAGATTTGCCAGAGGAATATTATCCTGCTCCGGAAGCGGCGTCTCCTTTAACCGGAATTCATCTTCAATACCGGTTATTCGTACAAGGGCAAAGCGGGCCATCTGAAAAGCGTTGGTCGCCTTGAGAAAGTCCGCGCGCGCTCCGGAGAGCTCGCCTTCAGACCTAAGTAACGCCGTCTTGGTAAGCTCACCTACCGTTACTCTTTTTTCCACGGAATTCCGATATGAAGTCAGACGTTCCATGTTGGCTGCCGCAATTTCCAGCGCTTTTTTTGCTTTCATTACATCGTAATAGGCAGAAGCAACGATCAGAACAAAATCAGTTTTTGTCGCATCCAGATCAAATTCGTTTTTAGTGATGGTCTGGCCGGCTACTTTGAGGGCGGTTAGTTCACGTACACTCAAAGAAAAAGATTGATCCGCGCGGACACCCCAGTTGCCCGATTCATAAGGTTGAATCATAATTCCGGCATCACTTGTCTTGCTTTCCGAAAATCGGTTGTAAGTGCCAAAAGCAGTAACTCTGGGCATTAAAACCGCCCAGGCTTTATCTTTGCCGAATTGGGCAATGTATAGATTTTCCTGCGCCATTTTCATTTTTTCGGAATTTTTCAGCGCCTGTTGATACAAGTCACTCAATGTATATTCCTGCGCGAGCGCCGCCGTAGCAAAAACTGCCGCCAAAGCCAAGATGATTGTTCCGTTTAATATTTTTTTCATTGTTTAACCCTTTCGTCGGTTTGCTCTATATATGGCAGACTATGGCCAAATTGTTCCCATAGCCCTTTGCAATCTGGCTAAATTTATATTGTAATCACCCAGAGCATTGGCATATTCAGATTTAGCTTTGGTAAGCAAAGTTTGGGCTTCCAAAACTTCGGTGGAAGTGGCGACTCTTTCTTTGTATCTCTCTTCAGAAATACGAAAATTTTCTTCCGCCTGTTCGATCACTTTTTGAGAAACGACAATTTGCTTTTCCGCTTCCTGTAAAACCAAGGATGCATATTTAATTTCTAGCGCGACCTGATCGTGTAATTCTTTTTGTGTACCCAACGCTTGATTTTCTTTGGCGCTATTGGCATCCACCCGGAATTTCGTCTTTCCCCATTCCCAGAAAGTCCAACTGGCCACACCCATCACATACCAGCTTTCCGCGTCTTTAAAATCACTGCCCGCGACAGAAGGATTATCGCCGAAGCGTCCATAGTTGCCCACAATGCCCAGTGTCGGGAAATACTCGCTACGGGCGGCATTAACCAACTTCCCTGCCTGCTTGGCTCTTAACGACGCAATCTTTAATTCCGGGCGGTTTTTTAAAGCTATATCAAAACATTCTTCAAATTGTTTTTCAAATGGCTGATATTTAAGCACATCGACAATTTCCACCGGTGCAAATATCTTGCGTTTTAAAATAGTATTGAAACGGGCTTTAGTTATCTCGACCGCGTTTTGAGCTTTAACCAGCGTTTGTTTGCCATTGGCCAGCTCCACCTCAGCATGCAACAGATCGTTTTTGGGAATCATACCAACCGTGAAATAATTCTGGGCGACATCGCGATGGGCGGTAAGCATCTGCACGGATTGGAGTGCAGTTTCAGTAATTTTCTGCGCGCGCAAAATATCATAATAAGCAATCTTTACTTCCTGCACGACATCTTGTTTCTTGGAAGTCTCCTCAATCTGAGCGACATCCTCTCCAATACTGCTCGCCTGATAATTGGCAATCAATCCACCGCCGGTAAAAAGCGGCTGCCTTGCTTCTATCGTCCAGTTATAATTATTTTGTGTTCCAGTCATTATATCATTAGGCGAAATACTAGGAAACCGGGCAAACGGTACTTCATTCAAACGTGTGTAGCTATAGGAAGTATTGAATTTAGGCAAAAAGCCGGTAATAGCTTCTCTCTTTTGAGCAGTGGCGGCTTTGACACCTTCTTTGGCTATGTCTAAAACGATACTGTTTTTCAAAGCAATTTCAATGCTTGATTCCAGCGTCAAAGGCCTTTCTGCAAAAACCTGCTGCGGAAATATAATTACAGCTAAAAGTGATAAGTACCAAAATTTATTGATCATTTTTTTTTGCTCCATGTAAAAAGATGTCTAAAATAAATGCCGTTTTCGAACTTAGTCGTTCTTTTGATGGCACTAAAACCCAATCAACTGATGCCGCCCTGATCAAATGAGACAGCGCCCCTGCCATTTCCCGTGGTGGCAGAGAACGCAATAAGCCGCTCTTTATACCGCTTTTGAATATTTTTTCAATAAAAGAAATATGTTGATAATAATCATTGATCAGCTTTTGGCGTATGGAAGTCATCATTTCGGATAAAGCTTCGTTTTCTCCGCGCAGAAATATGCGGCAAAAGTCGGCGTTATTCTCTACAAATTGCAATTGAGCTTCAATCAATTTGGCAATTTTATCGGCAAGACTCTTTGTCGAGTTTACTTCATGATGGATTTTGTCGTACATTAAATCGATCTTTTCGCTGATCATAGTTGAATAAAGATGATCTTTACCCTTGAAAAATTGATAAAGCGAGCCGATGGAAAACCCGGAAGCGCCGGCAATTTCCGCCATCGTGACATCATGAAACCCTTTGGCGGCAAATATTTTTTCAGCCTGTTCTAAAATTTCCGCCCGCCTGATATTAAACTCGCGCTCTTTTCGTTCAGATCTGACCATTGACTAATTCTCTTCTTGAACAGTTATTCATAATATGAATGATAATTCACATTATGAAGATAATTTTTTTTTGTCAAGAACAATATTAGCAGATGTTGTTTTCTCGGGAATTATGCTATCTGATATAGCAAGAAACCGGTTTATTCGACTCAAAAGATAATCGGAAACAGCAAATAAGGAGGACATTTAGTAATGATAAAATTTTTTTTAATCACTTTAGGCGTTATTTTAGTCCTGGTATTTGCGTTAGTCGTTGCGTTGTCATTTCGCACCGGCAAGGAAATTGTCAATCTTGACGCAAATACGCGAGCGACAATGAAGAATGAGAGTTTTGTCCAGCTTAGTGATGGCGTCACGCATTACCAATGGCAAGGACCTGAAAGTGGCAGGAAAGTACTGTTGGTCCACGGCTATTCATCACCGTATTTTATCTGGGATCGTAATTTGTCCGCTTTGACGCAAGCAGGGTTTCGTGTACTGCGGTTTGACCTATACGGGCGCGGCTTATCGGATCGTCTGCAAACCGAATATACAGGCGACGTGTTCGATCGACAGCTGCTCGAATTACTCGACGCGCTCAATGTGAAAGAGCCGGTGGACCTGGTAGGTTTGAGTATGGGAGGGGCGATTGCCACTTTGTTTACGGATCGTCATCCGCAACGCGTGCGGAAACTTGTCTTGATCGGTACGGCCGGCGTAAGCGAAATTCCGGGGGCAATGAAGATAATGTCTGTGCCTTTAGTGGGGGACTTAATCATCCGGGCCTTTGGCGACTTTATTGTAACAGACCTAATGCCTCGCGAAGTTGCCACCGACGCATCGGGCCTGGCAAGTGCCCGGGCAGCCTATGCGAATCAGCTCCAGTATCGCGGTTATAAGCGCGCCCTTTTGTCAACATTGCGACATGGACCGCTTACCGGCCAAGAGGCCGCTTTTTCAAGTGTCGGCCGTCAGAAGCGCGAAGGAATGCTGCTTTGGGGTACACGCGACACAGTGGTTCCGTATGAGGCGCACAAGCGAGTTAAGCAACTTATCCCCTGGCTCGCTTTCCATCCTGTTAGCGGTGGCAGACATTGCGTGAATTATGAGAACGCAGAAGAGGTCAATTCTGTTCTAATTGCCTTTCTCTCAAAGTAGCAGACTTTTGGGCACACTGTAACCGTGGTGCTTATTTTTCACACCGACGCAGATTGGCCTTATCAATATTGATGAAAATCGATTAAGGGTGAGTATTATGAAGGAAAAAGCTTATGTCAAAAGTTGCACTCATTCGCTGTGAAAGCTATAATTATGATGAAGTAAAAGAAGCCGTCATCCGCGGTCTCGAGCTTATCGGGGGCGCGGGAAAGTTTGTGAAAAGCGGACAGAAAGTCATACTCAAACCCAACCTGCTTGTCGGAGAACTGCCGGAGAAGTGCGTCAATACCCACCATACTGTCTTCAAGGTGGTTGCTGAAATTTTTAAAGAAACCGGTGCCCGATTGAGTTATGGCGATTCTCCGGCGATCGGCAGTACGTCATCTGCTGCCAGAAAATGCGGTATACAAGCGGTTGCTGAAGAACTGGACATTGCGGAAGCTGACTTTAAAACTGCCGTTGAAGTGTTTTACGAAAAAGGCGTGCAGAATAAGAAATTTTTTATCGCGAAGGCAATAATCGATACGGATGCCGTTATCAGCCTGCCGAAACTTAAAACCCATGCCTTTGAAAAATTTACCGGTTCCGTGAAAAACCAGTTTGGCTGCATCCCCGGTGTCCGCAAGGGGGAGTACCACATCAAACTACCTGACGCTAATCACTTTGCCCAGATGCTGGTTGATCTGAATAATTTTGTTAGACCGGTGCTGTATGTGATGGACGGAGTTTTCGCGATGGAAGGCAACGGCCCGCGGGGAGGAAAGCCGAAAAAGATGAATATCCTTCTTTTCTCTGACGATCCGATCGCGCTCGATGCGACCGTGTGCAGACTTATTAATATCAATCCCGAATACGTTCCAACGATAACGCTTGGGCGAGCAAGCGGTACGGGTACCTACCTCGAAAATGAGATAGAACTGGTTGGTGATGATTTCAAAAGCTTCAGGCAGAATAATTTTGATATTGATCGGTCGCCGCTCAAACCATATAAAGCCAAAGGCTTCATGAGTTTTCTAAATAACCTGTTTGTCCCGAAGCCGTTCATTATTCAAGAAAAATGCGTGGCCTGCGGTGTCTGTATAGAGATGTGTCCCATGTCACCGAAATCTGTGGATTGGTCTAACGGCGATAAAAAAAGACCGCCCGTGCATAATTACAAAACCTGCATCCGGTGCTTCTGCTGTCAGGAACTATGCCCTGAGAGAGCCATCGAATTAAAGTTTCCCCTCGTCAGGAAAATCTTTGGCGGGGAATCTAGATAAACACCTATTCAGGCCAATGAGCTAAATTTATTGAGCTGACAGAATTTCCAATATCTTTTGCGCGACCGCCTTTTCTTCAAATACTTTTTCGATGGAGTCGCTAAGCGAGATGCTGGCCTGATCTCCTAAACGTTCCTCTGAAAATGATACATGCTCCTGTGAACTTACGCTTTCTACTGTGCGCTTATAAATTATTTTACCTGACGACAAATCTGCCAGGATGATATTCAATTTGATTGTGGCCTTATAAGAGTTGGTAGGAAATCCACGCCGGCATGTGATCTCCAACTCCTCGATATTGCCACCCACAAGAATTCTGCTGCTAATCTTCGGCATATTTTCTTCGCTTAAATCCCACTTTTGGATTTTAGCGGTTACTCTATAGCCGGCCTTGCCTAAATATTCTTTGATGCCCTGAGCCATGGCTTGAGTCGCTTTTTTGTATTTGGGAAACACTAATGTCTTCATGCCGTCTTTTTCCACAACCCTGCCGATAACCAGCCTGTCTTCCGTTTGCCTTGTGTCGGTAAATTCAGCCACAGCAATAGTTTTCTCCTGAACTTTTGAATCAGCAATCAGATATGCCGGAATAACGGTACTTGTCGCATTATACCGCATATTAACGCTATACAGGCTATTGGTAGCACAACCCGAAATAATACAAATGCAGACTATCAATACAATTCCTGTCAGATAAAGGCATTTGTTTATGTTCATAATCCAATTCTCCTTTATGCCAGACAAACCCCGGCAAAGCTTCTGACATTTTCATCCTCACCCATGGCAATAAGCATGTCGCCTCTAGCAATAATGTAGTTGGCTTGTGGATTAAATAACATCTTGCCGGAATCTTTTTTCACGGCGACAATGATCAGTCCATAGCGCTGGCGAATTCCCGATTCTTCGAGTGATTTGCCGATAATGGGAGACTTATCGCCTACGGCAAGTTCTTCCATCCGCAACTCTAGACTTTGCCTTCGCGTTGTTATTTCAATAAAATCAAGCATTGCCGGTCTGATAATTGCCATTGCCATCCTTGTACCACCCAGCATATAGGGCGACACGACTCGATTGGCTCCAGCTCGCAGAAGGCGGTGTTCCGATTCTTCCTCTTCAGAACGCGAGAGAATAAAAATATCCTGATTGAGTTCTTTGGCTGTCAAAATCACATAAAGATTTTCAGCATCAGACGGCAGGACGCAAACAATGCCTTTGGCCCTCTTGATTCCAGCTTCAATCAATACCTTGTCCTGTGTCGCATCTCCCTTGCAATAAATAATACCCTCGTCCTGAATCTTCTGAATTATCTCCGGAGAGTTATCAATGACCACGAACGGTATTTTCTCCGCAGCCAGTTCACGGCAGATCAGCAGTCCAATACGACCGCAACCACAAATGATATAATGATTATTCATTTTATCGATCATTTTTTCCAATTTACCCCTCCCCAATATTCTGCGCAAGCGGTCTTCAATGATAACCTCCGAAATCAGACCAAACGAATACAGCATTGTGCCTACGCCAAAAATAATTATAAAAACTGTAAATATTTTCCCCTGTGTAGTTTTAGGAGTGAAATCACCATAACCAACTGTGGCCATTGTTGTAATTGTAGAATAAAAAGAATCAACGAGACTCCATTCTTCAATAAAATAAAAGCCTATCGTGCCGATTATTAAGATCGTTAATAAAATTGAAAGAGCAATTTTTAGTTTATTGGCAAGTATCAAAAAATATGGTCTCCTTTTCATCCTTCCACTGTGCTTCTTATAAACTGATGCAGATTATACATTAATCAATGCACTTTAGGCAATATTTTTATTGTGAAACTCCAATTCCGAAAGCGCAGTAACATGAAGGTTATCTGCAACGTAGCGGAATTGGTAAGTTGTAATGAGACTCAAACTTCAGAAACGAAGTGCGCTGAAGTTTGCAGGTCGAATTATCCCGCGCAGCGGAGGTTATAAAACCCAGCAATTTGCTACCGAATATGTATCCAAAGCTTGTTTTGGGGTTCATACCCTTGATAATTAAGTATAAACAGAATATTATTGTAAAATAATATTTATATGCTATTATTATCGTGCAAGGTAATGCATCACTAATAGATGCAATAAAAATTTTTCAACATTTACAGGAGGTTTTTATGACAGAAGCAACTGTTCAAGCTTTAAGCGGCCTTCGTGATCTTTCCATGATCAAATGGTATATTATTCCTCTTTTGGCGGTGGTCATCTATATTTACGTCCGGGAAATTAAAGAGGCGCGTCAGACAAAAAACTGGAACGCGGTCCTTGCCGGTTTGACAATTTTTGGCGTGGATTTTTTTAATGAGACCTGGAACGGATGGATCATGTCTTTAACCGGACGTTCCGCCTTTTGGACAACGCCGGGCGATACAGCGCTGCGGACAATGGTGGGTTGGAATATCGAAATCATGTTCATGTTTTTACTCGTGGGCATCATTTTCTATCATACGCTGTCAGACAGCAAGAAAGAGAAGATTCTGGGACTTCCGGAAAAATGGTTCTGGGCAATAGGCTACAGTGTCTTTTGTGTGTTTGTCGAATGCCTGCTTAACATCGGTGGACATCTGGTATGGGAATATCCTATCTGGTATTTATCGTTTAAAGGCCTCTGGTTGATATTCTTCTTCGGCTACTTCCATTTCTTCTGTTTTGCCATTTTAGTCATCAGCTTAAAGACAATGAAAAATAAACTTATTACGTTGGGTATTATTTACGCCGTTCCACTTGTGATGAACATCCTCGCATTCGGATTCTTTGGCTGGAGGTACTAAAGATTCATCGTTGCAACTTGGGTGTATTTTTGTTAAGGATAAGACTCGTTTGGGCAAATCAACCTTTTAATGTTTGATAGCTACTTGGTGTAAAATGGCTCGACTTAAATTTATTTTTAGCCGGTCTCATATACTCTTTTTACTGGCGGTAATCGTAGGAATACTTTTACCCCAGGCATCAGAATTTGCCTCCGTCCTGACTTTGCCGGCATTAACGGTAATTCTGACTATTGCATTACTGCGGTTTCCCCGCGGTTTTTTCCAGCGCCACAAACCACCTCTATCCGGCGCTGTTTGGGGCAATGTCATGAATTATCTGGTGTTGGGAAACATGATTATTATAGCCAGTATATTTCTAATTCGTGAAGAAGGCTTTTGGGTCGGCATGGTTTTGGTCGCTGCCGCGCCTCCATCAACAACAATTATACCCCTGGGGAATATATTGCGAATAGACAAGCAATACATGTTCTCCGGAATGGCCGGCGCTTATCTGGGAGCCGCATTAATTGTTCCGTTGATCGGCTTAGGATTTCTGAAATTCATTCCCTTAAATCAGTTAGGTTTGATTTTGCTTGTCGCCGAATTAATTTTGCTACCGCTTTTTCTGTCACGCCTTGCCGTTAATAAAGACTGGGATAAATTAATCGAAAACCATAAAGGGCATATCACCGATGGGTGCTTCTTTATAATATTTTACGCTCTTGTCTCTAGTGCAAGAAACATGGTTATCCACAGGCCTATGGATGTCGTCTTCATGTTTGTAATTGCTATTCTCAGCACCTTTTTGCTAAGATTTATCATTAATCTAATTGGTAATTATTATGGTGCTTCTAAAGAAAAAATATCGGCGCTTGTCTTTTTAGGAACAATGAAAAATTACGGGTTGGCCGGAGCAATTGCCCTGAATGTCTTTAACAAGCAAGCCGCATTGCCGGCACTGGTGTTTTCAGTAGTAATGTTTATCTATACAATTTGGCTCAAATATAAGATGGGTGATGTTAGTATTCCCGATGCGGATACAAAACCGGATTAATACTATAAACAATAAAGAAAGGTGCAATTGCGGCAAAGATTAATTCTGCCTGGGGAAGCTACGAAAAATTTGTTGAAGAATTAAAAAATGCCGGCATTACTCAGTTCGTCAGCGGCTGGGCCTGGGTGGTTTTAGAGGGAAGTCAGCTAAAAATAACGAAAACAGATAACGCGGATACGCCTCTGGCTCATGGCCGAAAGGCTCTATTGGCGATAGATGTCTGGGATCATGCTTATTATCTTGATTACCAAAATAAACGGGCTGATTATCTGGCTGCCGTTATTCAAAATTTGATTAATTGGGATTTTGTGAACGCGAATTTAGGATGATGCATGGGCGTTCATAAGTAAAAGAGAAAGGGGCTTATAATTAAACCCCTTTTTTATATTACTGAAAAAGGCAAAGTCCGCTATTTCTTTTTATCAACTCTATCTTTCAGCTCTTTCCCTACTTTGAAAAAAGGCAACTTCTTTGGTTCAACCTTGATCTTAGTTCCTGTTTTGGGGTTTCTTCCCGTGTAGGAACCATATTTCTTTACCACAAAGCTGCCAAACCCCCGAATTTCGATGCGTCCGCCTTTTTTAAGTTCATTGGTAAACCCTTTGAACACAAGATTAACGACATCAATTGCCTTTTTTTCCGTCAAGTTTAGCTTCTTGCCCAAAGTTTCGATAAGACCTGATTTGTTCATAGACCCTCCTTAGTGCTAATTACAACCCGGAATCGCCAGATACTGACGCAGGTTTATTCTTGTATGTAAGCGACTATTATTTATTTTTAACCGCTTGTCAAGAAAATTTTACCTTTGTTCAATTACATGCAAGTGGAGTAACTGGTTTATTTCTTTAGTGGTCAAATGACGCCATTCCCCTTCTTTCAATCCTTCTAAGGTGAGACTGCCAATGGCTTCCCTTACCAGACGGGCAACCCGATGTCCCGTATTTTCAAAACCTCTTCGAATAATCCTATTTTTACCCTCGCGTAGTGTAAGCCTGATCCAGCAACTCTTATCATTAAATTTTTCTAATTGCATATTTTCCGGTTTAAACATTCCATCGGGCAACTTCACGCCCTTGCTTATTTGTTTTAATTCTTCTTTGCTCAGACGACCCTGAATCTTAACCCTGTACACTTTAGGTGTCTGAAAGCGTGGGTGCTGCATTTTTTGAGCAAAATCTCCATCATTAGTCAAAAGCAACAGACCGGAGGAATCATAATCGAGCCTGCCTACGGGATAAACCCTTTCCGGCACATCGGGAAGTAAATCGATAACGGTCGGTCTCTTCTCCGGATCATCAAGTGTAGTTATATAACCCGCCGGTTTATGTAAAGCGATATATAAAAGTGTCTTTTCGATAGAAATTGTAGCGCCATCTATCCGAATGACATCTTTTTGCGCGTCGGCTTTCACGCCCAACTCGGTTGCCACAACATTATTTATGCTGACACGTCCGGCAGTTATGAGCTTTTCGGCGTGCCGTCTTGAGGCAATACCTGCGGCAGATATGATTTTTTGCACACGTTCTTTCATGAAGAAGGAATATCCTCAATACTCTCCTGCGAAGGAATATTCTCAACATTTTCCTGCGACTGATTAAGTTCTTTTAACTCACGTAACGTCGGCAATTCCGAGAGGTCTTTGAGGTTAAATACTTCCAGAAATCTTCTGGTCGTTCCATAAATTATGGGTTTGCCGGGAACATCTTTGCGGCCGACAATACGCACTAATTTTTTATCCAGAAGTCCTTTCAGCGGAGCGCTGACATCAACGCCGCGAATGCTTTCAATTTCCGCTTTAACAATCGGTTGCCGGTAAGCGACTATTGCCAGAGTCTCCAAAGATGCCGGAGATAATGAAGCAGGTTTGGAGACTTTAAGTTTTTTTACCCAGGTGGAAAGTTCAGATCTGGTTCGAAATTGATAGCCGCCGGCAACTTCCTGCAGACAAATCCCGCTTTGGCGCTCTTCATATTCCGCGATCAGCTTGTCGAGCGCGTCCTTTACCTGAGACTTCTCCACTTCATTAAGAACAGCGCAGATTTTTTCCAGCGCCAGTGGCGCCTCGGAAACCAGAACTAAAGCTTCAATTATTGCCTGAATATTTTCCATTTACATCTCCACAGCCGGGAATACCCGAATTACGCCAAAAGCTGAAGTTTGATAGGCTTTGATCATTTTCAGCTTGATTAATTCTAAAATAGCCAGAAACGTATAGATAATGTTTCGTCGGCCTTTTTTCTCTCCGATTAACTCGTCAAAAGTTAAATTTTTGTCACGTGTCAATCGCTCCATCACATCATTTATTATATCAGTAAGCGAAAGCTTTTCCATATCAATTTCCAGAAGTTCTTTTTTATCAATGCGCGAAACTAGAAGGTGAAAAGCTTCGATAAGCTCAAAAATGTTCACCTCAATTAATTCATCTTCTTCAATATCCTGTTTTTCAATCTCCTCAGGCAGAGGTGCTGCCCGCACAAAAACATCTCTTTCTAAAAGTGGTCTTTTCCCCAAATTGGCGGCAGCTTCCTTAAAAGTCTGATATTCTAAAAGTTGCTTGACCAGTTCGAATCGAGGATCTTCTTCAGAGTCTTCTTCAGATGGTTCCGCGGGCACCGGCAAAAGCAATTTAGATTTGATATGAATAAGGGTGGCGGCCATAACCAAATACTCACCTGCTAAATCAAGATTTAGAGATTTGATCATGTTAAGATAGCGAATGTACTGCTCTGTGACTAAGGCTATGGGAATATTGTAAATGTCAATTTCATTTTTCTTAATCAGATGCAAAAGCAGATCAAGCGGCCCCTCAAAGATGTCCAGCTTAATAGCATAGTCCATGGCTTGTTCTTCATTCATATCAGATCTTAACCGCCGCGCGCACTTCATCCATGGTTTGACGCGCTATTTTAGTTGCTTTGGCGTTGCCCTCTTCTATTATTGCTTCAATTTCCACAAGGTGACCTGAGTAATAGTCCATGCGCTCATGAACCGGACTCAAGGCGTGAGCGATGTTCTGCGCTAACATTTTTTTGCAATCAGTGCAACCGATACCGGCTTTTTTGCAATCTCCATCTATTTGCGTTACCTTCTCTTTTGGAGAATATAAACCATGAAAAGTGAAGACGTTGCATATTTGCGGGTTTCCCGGATCGCTTTTTCTCACGCGCTGCGGATCGGTAAACATGGAGGTAACCTTTTGCTGCAAATCCTGACCACGATCACTTATAAAAATGGAGTTGTCATAAGACTTGCTCATCTTTCTTCCATCAATACCCAGCAACTTGGGAACACTGGTTAATAGCGGCTCCGGAATCGGGAATATTTCTTTGTACAGAAAATTAAAACGGCGGGCGATTTCGCGGGTAAGTTCAACATGAGGCAGTTGATCAACGCCTACAGGCACGCCATAAGCTTTGTACATAATGATATCTGCGGCCTGAAGTACCGGATATCCCAAAAAACCAAAAGTGGATAAATCCTTGCTGGTAAGCTCGGTCTGCATTTCCTTGTATGTCGGATTTCGCGTAAGCCATGCCAGAGGTGTAATCATGGAAAGCAATAAAAATAGTTCGGCATGTTCCTTGATGGCTGATTGCACAAAAAGAGTGCTCTTTTTCGGATCAAGCCCGACACTAAGCCAATCGATCACCATGCTGACCGCGTTATCTTTAATGCATTCTGTGGAACTGTATTCACTGGTAATGGCATGCCAGTCAGCGACAAAATAGAAACAGTCGTACTTGCCGCTTTCTTGTAATTCCACCCAATTTCCCAACGCCCCGTGTAAGTTGCCCAGATGCAATTTCCCTGTTGGCCTCATTCCGCTGAGAATTCTTTTTCGTGTCAAAGCAATAACTCCTTATAAATATAAAACTAAGGCCTCCGATAGTCATATTAAAATGCGGAGGCCTTAGTTGAACAATAACTTAAAAAAATTATACTATCTTACTTTGTCGGCAAGAGTCTTGCCAGCCTTGAATTTTACTACTTTTTTTGCCGGAATCTTAATAGCTTTGCCGGTCTGAGGATTTCTGCCTGCTCTTGCTTTTCTTTTTACTACGGAAAAAGTTCCAAATCCGACGAGTCCCAGTCTGCCACTCTTCCTGAGCTCTTTGGTAACTGCTCCAATATACGCGTCCAATGTAGCCGCAGCTGTTGCCCTTGTAAGACCTGCTTCTTTCGCCATAACACCAACCAATTCTGCTTTTGTCATTCTCTTAAATCCCCCTTTCAAAAATTAAATGCCTGATTTAAAAAATAACCTGTACTTCTGCCTTCAGCGCCTGTTAAGGATTCGCTGAACCAAACTTTCTCCATCCTGCTTATTGACTCGTTTTACAAAGGTCATTTTCCACAACCGCACGTTATGCCTAACACAATAAAAATCAATTATCAAGAAAAAAGTAAAAAAGTTAAAATAATTATTATTTTATTTTGTTGGAGTTTCACGACTAGAGCTAAAATCATAGGAAATCATCAGCTACTTTGACAAGGGCCGAACCTTGTGCTAGTTAATCCATGGCTGAGCCGACCAACTCAAGATACAACAAAGCAGATATAGTAAGGAAGATAAATATTATGCGCTATTCAATCAAAGAAATAATACGGGGCTGGTTTATTCTTTCCCGGCCTCCCTTTCATACTGTCGGTATTTTACCATTTATTTTAGGAACTTTTCTGGCATACAGATTAACTTCGGTGTTCAATCCGGAAGTATTCATTCTGGGTGTATTAGGGTTAATCATGATTATGCTTTCCGCTTATCATGCCGGTGAATACTATGATTACAAAGGAGACATTTTATCCAACCAATTGCACAAAAATCAGTTTGCTGGTGGCAGCAGAATATTTCCATCCGGTAAACTGCCGCCCGCCATCTCGCTTTGGACAAGCTTAGTTGCTTTTATTATCGCTGCGGTTATCGGCATTATTCTACAATTCATTTTTAACACCGGGCCCTATACCCTCCTTCTTGGCGCGATGGGAGCGCTCCCCGGTTTTTTTTACTCTACCCCGCCGATCAGACTTGTCAAAAGAGGTGTCGGTGAAATATTCATTGGCTTTTGCTATGGCTGGCTGCCGGTCGCTTCGGCTTACTATATCCAGACCGCAACAATAACCCCGATCATCCACTTGATGGGGATTCCCATTGGTCTTTCGATCTTCAATGTAATTTTTTTCAATGAGTTTCCTGACTACGAAGCCGACAAAGCAACAGACAAAAAGAATTTACTTTATCGAATAGGCAAACAAAAAGGAATCACTCTTTACATCGCTATATCGCTATTATCATCTTTTACGATGCTCACTTCACCCCTTTGGGGCATTCCCTTTAAGGCGATATATTTTTATCTGCCCTTCCTGGTCATTTCCCTGCTTATCATTGCTCTGGCATTACGGGGAAAGCAGAAAAACAGCAAAACGCTGGAAATATTATGCGGCCTGAACATTGCCGTCAATCTGGGGACTTCACTATCCTTCATTCTGGCTTATATTTAATACAAAGTTGCTTTCAAAATAATGCTATGCGGGATAGTTCGGCCAACCAGTTTCAGAATCTGAAACTGGGGTCTCACTAAATAAAATATAAATATTTGAAAGCTTACTTGGTATTATGCCCGGCAAATCAACCCTTTAATTTATTTTTTAATGAGGAAAAATAGCTCACCTTTTTCTTTGAGGCTGCCGGCTGTAGACTGAGCATTTTCGCCAAAGCCGCAGAAAAGATCAACCCGGCCAGGACCCTTGATTGCCGAACCTTTATCCTGATTAAGAACAAAACGGGAGAAAGGAACTCTGTGCTTGATATTTCCTTCGGCATCAAACACCGGTTTGCGCAGGCGGATGAAAGCCAGAGCACCTTGCGGAAAGTAATCCGGATCAGTGGCAATTGATCTGTCCGGTGTCACCGGTTGCCCTAAAGAACCAATCGGCTCTTTATCCACAAAACGGAAAAATATGTATCGTTCATTATAACTGAGAATTTCGAAGAGTTCCTGCTCCTGCTTGCTTTTCAAAAAGTTTTTGACAGTGCGATTGTTAATAACGCGAAACGGCCTTCCGTTATTCTGCGCGTAACTTACAGTTAACAGCCTGCCGTCTTCCAGTTTTATTTTCCCCGAACCTTGTATATGGAGTGAGAACAATTCGATGGGATCGTCAACCCACAAAAGTTCTAAACCTCTGCCCTTTAAAACTCCCTCAACATCAATTTCTCGGCGGGTATGATAAGGGACTGGTTCGCCGTTTTTCATCCGGCTGATCATAGTTTCATGCTTAAAAATTGCTTTCATCACCAGGTCAGGTGGTGGTTTGTACAGCGGATATTTATATTTCTCCGTTGGGGTTAATGAACCCTCCAGCAAGGGTTCATAGTAGCCGGTGAAAAGCACGCCTCCGTGTTCATCATCGCCTGCCGCCCGGCATATATCAAACTCCTGCCTTATCTGGTTTTTCTTATCTTCAATGCTTGCGTCATTTTTTATGATCTTCCGAAAGGCAATAAGAGAATCTTTCATTTGTTTGGCCCCGATCAATTTATCCGCAATCCGGTAAACTCCTTTCTGGCCGGAGCCTTCATAATAATTGATAGAGCGATCAATTGCCAGATCCAGAGATGCATAATCAAGATCATCGTTTAAATCTATTTGCTCTTCGGACACAGCAATAAGTGCATCCTCAGGAGGGACAGACAAACGCGAAACCGTCCTTGTGCAGGCAGCCAAAGATAAAATGATTAAAACAATCAAAAGAAATTTAGGTGTGTATTTCATAATTCAATAATCATCGCGACTTCATCGCAGTAGTCCGGATATTTGGGACAGCGGAAACAATCCGCCCAGATTTTTTCCGGTAGTGTTGAGCGGTCAACTTCCTTAAACCCAAGCTTGACAAAGAATTCCCGCTTATAGGTGAGTGAAAATATTCGAAAGAGGTCCAGCGTAATCGCCTCCGAAATACAGAACTCGACAAGCTTCCTGCCAATTCCCTGACCGCGGTAATTTTCGTTCACATAAAGAGAACGGACTTCCGCAAGATTTTCCCAGATAATGTTCATCGCGCAAATACCGATAATCTGCAAGTCGTCTTCATCGCAGAAGACGATGAAGTCCCTTAGAGAATTGTATATATCCATCAAAGAGCGGGGCAGCATTTCACCTTTGCCTGCAGACACATTAATCATTCGGTGAAGCGTCTTGACATCACCGATGCGCGCTTTTCTTAGCATTCTTCTTCTCCTCTGAATTATCACCTGCGCCGGTTGTTTTGGCGCCACTAATCATCTCGCGGGCATGTTCCCTTGTCGTTTGTGTCAAATCAACTCCGCCTAACATCCTGCTGATTTCTTCAATTTTCTGCTCATCGGTTAGCATCTCCACTGTGGTGGCAGTTCTGCCGCCTGTGACTTTTTTAGCCACTCGATAGTGGCTGTCACCGAAACAGGCTATCTGAGGCAGATGAGTAATGCAAACAACCTGATGGTTGGCGGATATATCTTTTAATTTCCGTCCTACTATTTCGGCTGTAGCGCCGCCGATGCCGCTATCCACTTCATCAAAAACAACAGTACCCACGGAACCGGTGCCCGACAAAACATTTTTAAGCCCCAGGACAATACGCGATAATTCACCACCCGAAGCGATCTTATTCAATGGCTTAGGCGCTTCCCCGACATTGGCTGTCAGATAAAACTCAATCTCATCCGCGCCTTTGGGACCAAAGCTAACCGCATCTTTATCATTCGCAGCAAAGTTTTTTTTGAAATTAACGTGAAAAGTGGCATGGGGCATATTTAAGGCGTGAATTTCATTATCTACCGCTTGTGTCAGTTTTACCGCTCCCTGCGCTCTTGCCTGCGAAAGATCAAGAGCATTTTGCGCAAGTCCGGATTTGACCGCTTCTTCTTCTTTTGTTAATTTCTCCAGCTCTTCTTCCCCGGAAAAAACCCGCCGAAGCTCTTCTTCCATTTCCAGTTTCTTTACTAAAACACTTTCGAGAGAGCCGCCGTGTTTGCGTTTCAACCTGCCGATCATTTCGAGACGCTCGTCAATGGCCAGAAGTCTAGCCGGATCAAAGAAAAGATTTTTCCCGTAATCGCGCAGTGACAAAGCCGCTTCCTGCAGCGCGATAAAATTTCCTTCAATATCAGCTTCGGCAAGCTTTAAGCTCGCGTCAATTATTTTTATTTCCTTTATCTGGTTACACACCTCTTTGAGTTTTTCACAAACAGAGCTCTGTTCTCCATAAAGTAAATCATAAGCACGGTTCGCGTTATCGGTAAGTTTTTGAGCGTTGGCCAGCACTTTTTTCTCATTGGCCAAAGTAACATCTTCAGCTTCCTGCGGATCAATATCCACTATCTCTTTTAACTGAAATTTAATCAATTGCGTCTTTTCTTCACGGCTGCGGCGCAGTTCTTGAAGATTCGCAATCTTCGCTTTCAGTTGCTGATATTGATTGTACACTGCTTCATAAGAAGACCGCA